>Ga0255095_1000042_pt1 | contig 85352 bp, 72 predicted proteins | sample Colum_Law_RepC_8_2_FD_188435 | JGI IMG/M metagenome (GOLD analysis project Ga0255095, IMG submission 188435) | Freshwater microbial communities from Columbia River, Oregon, United States - Colum_Law_RepC_8d | ecosystem: Environmental > Aquatic > Freshwater > River | place: USA: Oregon...
GGTGGGGGCGGCTGGTGTTGTGGGTGCCGGTTCCTGGGCCGTTGCAGACTGCTGCACGGTGAACAGCCAGAGGGGCAACAGCAGGAGCAGTGCGAGAGTCTGCTGAGAACGGTTGGTGAGTGAGCGGGGGTTCATGGACGTATCCGTGAGAATTTCGCGTGAGCGGTCAGAGACAGCGGTTGGTGTGACGTGATGGTGGAGGGCGTCAGAATAACGCTGAAAAAAGTCTTATGGAAATGGACCGTGGGGGAAGGTTGTGGAAAAGCGGGGATTTTTTGTGGTGTGGTGGCGGTGTTGTGGTGGCGGGCAATGGGCCACGGCATGGACATCATTATGATGGCGCGCCGTGACTGCAAGCGAAGCGATTCCAGTGGTGCTGCCAGTTCAATGAACCTTTTTACAAAATCGGAGTCTGGGATTGTAAGACTTGCAAGGAGTGTTGGTGTGGTTGGCAACGGAATGGCTGTTGGATTGGGTGTGAGTGTGCGGAATTGGCAAGTCTGTGGCCACGTTTGGGAACTTTTGCACAGTACCGAGTGGTGGATTGGGTGGCCTTGCGAGGTGTGGGAGCGGCGAAATCTGCCGGAATCGGGTCACAAAAAGCGGAATTTGCTGATCTTCCACTGTGTGATTCCGTTTGGGTTTGGTGGGTGGGCGAGTGCCGAGTTCAATTTCTGACTGGTGGCATGGGGATTGCGGGTCTGTCTGGTGTGCGGAATGTTTTTTTGAGTGTGTGCATGGGATTTTGGCGTTTCGTTGCGAACTACGGTGTGATCGACAGGGAAGGAGAGCAGCGGGAATGGTCAGTGCATCCAAAGAGTTCTCGGATCTGTCCGAATTAGCTGTGTTTTCTCAGCCAGGTGGCGGTGCTGCTGCGGTTTGGCGGGCTGGCGCCAGGTCTGGAGTGAAGTCGGAGGGTAAGTTGTCGGGGGCTGAGTTGTTGCGGCGGTTGGAATCCGGCGAGACGGTTGAATCACTGATGCTGACTTCGGGGATGGGTCGGGCGGCGGTGCAGGATCTGCTCGTGAGGGCTCGTGTGGACCGCCTGATGCAGGTGGAGTGCGAGTACATAGACAGCGACGAGTTTCGTGTTGCGTCTGCGGAGACTTTGATTTGCGGCAAGGAGGCTCCTGAGTCAGTTCCTCCGGGTCGAGTGCGGATTCCGGACGGGATTCCGGCGTATCTGGCTGAGCTGTATCGGGTGCCCTTGCTGACTCGGGAGCAGGAGCAGTATTTCTTTCGGCGGATGAATTTTCGGAAGTATCAATTCTGCGAGCTGCGTGGTCAGTTGCAGTCGGGTCGTGCGCGGCGGCGGGTGTTGGAGCGTCTGGAGTCTTTGCTGGGGGAGGTGAATGAGCTGAAGAACCATCTGATTCGTTCGAATCTGCGGCTGGTGGTCAGCATTGCGAAGAAGTTCGTGAAGCAGTCGGAGGGTTTTTACGAGTTGGTGAGTGATGGGAATATTTCGTTGATCCGGGCGGTGGAGAAGTTTGACTATCAGCGTGGGAACAAGTTTTCGACGTATGCGTCGTGGGCCATCCTGAAGAACTTTACTCGCACGATCCCTGCGGAGGCTCAGCGACTTGACCGCTTCCGGACGGGCAACGACGACGTGTTTTCTCAATCTGTGGAAAACCGTCGATCGTTCATTTCGGACGAGCAGGTCAACAGTTTGCAAAAAGGTGTGATTCGGGAGTTGCTGAGTGAGTTGGATGGGCGTGAGCAGAAGGTGATCGCGTTTCGTTATGGATTGGGGGAGGGTTTGGAGCCGGAGACTCTTGAGCAGGTGGGTTGGAGATTGGGTGTAACGAAGGAGCGAGTGCGTCAGATTGAGGTGCGGACATTGGAGAAATTGCGGCGAATTGCTGAGCGTCGGGCGTTTGAGATTCCGGGAATCTGACGAAAAGACTCAACTCTGTTCGGGTCTGGGCCGAATGTACGGAAGCTTTTGGCGGGGTGGGAGTGTATTGGGGGTAATGTGGAGTGCGTGTGTGGGGTGTTCTGGCGGGGTGCGATGTTGAATTCGGCTTGTCGTTACCCTGTCAAATTCCCCCCTCGCATCTGCTCGAAGTTGAGACGATCTTGAGTTTTCTCTTGATAAACGACAGGCTCCCGGTATACTCCGCGACCCGCTTGAGCGGCGTCGGTTTGCGCTAGTGTAGCTCAATTGGCAGAGTTCCGGTTTTGTAAACCGGCGGTTGTGGGTTCGATTCCCACCGCTAGCTTTGCGTTTTTCTGCGCCGGCTGATGGTTGTTTTGGCGTCTGTCCGGCTCGGTAAGGTGCTCAGAAAATCCGATCTATTGAACCTGCTTGAAGGGCTTCAGAAGCTTTTTGGTGCGATTGTTCAGTTTCTTGGGGGAATACCTAAGCGGCCAAAAGGGCCAGACTGTAAATCTGGTGGCTTATGCCTTCACAGGTTCGAATCCTGTTTCCCCCAATTTGGTAAGTGGTCTGTGTTTCTGGTGTGTCTGGTCTGGTGTTTGATGGCTGTTTGGTGACTGTGTGATGGTGGTGAACTGCGGGCGTAGTTCAATGGTAGAATTCCAGCCTTCCAAGCTGGCTGTGTGGGTTCGATTCCCATCGCCCGCTCTTTGGTGAATCAGATTGCTGCGATGGGCCTGTAAGATTGCTGCTGTAGCTCAGTTGGTAGAGTACGTCCTTGGTAAGGACGGGGTCATGGGTTCAAGTCCCATCAGCAGCTTTTTCAGATCAGGACGAATGTGGACTGCGATGAATGTGTAATCGGGAACGCGTTGAACGGTAAACAGAAGTTCGGGCGGGAAGTTTCGGGCGCCTTGTGTAGGGGTGCCACTGCACCTGATTGTGTGGCCGGTACTGCTTTTGGGCTGGCTAAGATAGTAGTGGAGTCGGGTTAATGGCAAAGGGTGAGTTTAAGCGAACGAAGCCGCACGTGAATGTGGGTACGATTGGTCACATTGACCACGGCAAGACAACCACCACGGCGGCAATTCTTGCGGTGCAGTCGGCAAAGGGTCTGGCTTCTGTGAAGTCGTACTCGGATATTGCCAAGGGCGGAACTGTCCGCGACGCCACGAAGACCGTGACGATTGCGGCCAGCCACGTGGAATACGAGACTCCGAACCGTCACTATGCTCATATTGACTGCCCGGGTCACGCGGACTACATCAAGAATATGATTACTGGTGCCGCCCAGATGGACGGTGCGATCCTCGTGGTATCTGCGGCTGACGGCCCGATGCCACAGACTCGCGAGCACATTCTGTTGGCTCGTCAGGTGGCCGTGCCGGCTCTGGTGGTCTTCCTGAACAAGTGCGACCTTGTCGACGACGCAGAATTGCTCGATCTGGTCGAAATGGAAGTCCGCGAGCTGCTGTCCAAGTACGGTTTCCCGGGCGACGACGTGCCGCTGGTGCGTGGCAATGCTCGCGGTGCTCTGGACAACCCGGCTGACGAGAAGTACAGCCAGTGCATCACCAACCTGATGCAGGCTCTTGACAGCTACATTCCTGAGCCGGTTCGCGCTGCGGACAAGGCCTTCATGATGGCTGTTGAAGACGTATTCTCGATCGAAGGTCGCGGTACTGTGGCCACCGGTCGTATTGAGTCCGGCACAGTGAAGGTGGGTGAGAAGATTCAGATCATTGGTCTGAAGGACACTGTTGAAACCACCGTAACTGGCGTGGAAATGTTCCAGAAGAGTCTGGATCAGGGTATTGCCGGTGACAACGTGGGTCTGCTGCTGCGGGGTCTGAAGAAGGAGGACATTCAGCGTGGTCAGGTCCTCGCTGCTCCGGGAAGCATCAAGCCGCACACCAAGTTCGAAGCGGAAGTGTACGTGTTGAGCAAGGAAGAAGGCGGCCGTCATACTCCGTTCTTCTCCGGCTATCGTCCGCAGTTCTACTTCCGTACAACGGACGTGACCGGCACGACGAAGTTGCTCGGTGGTGCTGACATGTGTATGCCGGGTGACAATGTTCGGGTCGAGGTCGAACTGGGCAAGCCGATTGCTCTGGAAGACAACAGCCGCTTTGCTATTCGCGAAGGTGGCAAGACTGTGGGATCGGGTGTTGTCACGAAGATTCTGCAGTGATTGACTAAGGGTACTGTGGCTGCCTGTCAGCGGTGCTGACAGGCAGTTTTATTTTGATACGAGGTGCTGGAATGCGTGAGTATGTCTGGCTGGAGTGCACGGAGACGGGCGTCCGCAATTACCGCGTCATCAAGGAGACTCGGGGAACCGAGCGTCTTGAGTTGATGAAGTATTGTCCGAAGCTGCGTCGCCACACTCTGCACAAAGAGTCTCGAAAGAAGTGATCGTGCCGATTGTCGCCGCCAAGGCAGCAGTTGTCTGTGATCTACGGGTGTAGCTCAATTGGCAGAGCACCGGATTCCAAATCCGGCGGTTGGGGGTTCAACTCCCTCCACCCGTGTTTTGTGATTCCAATTCCTTAAGTTACGCCATTTACGCCATTTACGCCTTAGTGCTCGGGAAAACGGTTTTCAGAATGAGCAGCAAAAGCGGAGCGATGTCGGTCCTGCCTGAACTGTTTCGGGCTGGCGTGTACAAGGCGAACCAGGGGCGGATGGTTCGTCAGTTTACGTTTTTTGCCATCGCGATACTGGCCGCTTTCGGCTGTATCACTTTGGCGCGTGGACCGTTGATCGCGGCGGGCCGGACGGCACAGGTGGCTCTCCCGCTGGTGCTCTGGCTGAGTGCCACATGGATTGCATTTCGGCTGGTGAATCTGGCCGTTTTTGCCGATTTTCTGATTTCGGTTGAGTCTGAATTGCTGCGAGTGACGTGGCCTGGAAAGCAGGAGGTGATTCAGGCGACGGTGGTTGTAGTGACGACGATGGTGAGTTTGGGGACGTTTTTGTTTCTCATTGACCTTGTCTGGACGTGGACGTTTTCGGCGATTGGCTTCAGCGAACTGCTCTGATGGTCAATTCGATGCTGGCGGGGCCATATGAATCGTCAGCAACCGCAAACTTACGAAACCTGGAGGAACCTGGTTGCAATTCGTCAAGCGTGTGGTCACCATACGCGATTCGTTTTCTACCAGGCTAAGGAGGTCAGGTGATGGGCGACGAAACTGTGGATGGTTTGGATGCGGCGGTACCCGCCAAAAAGAAGCGTGTGGCCTCCAAAAAGGCTGCTGCGAAGCCTGTGGCTGCTCCGGCGGTCAACAGAGCGGACATGAGCTGGTACGTGCTGAAGGTGCAGACAAATCGTGAGCGCACGATTCGCGACGCACTTTTGAAACGCATCCACGGTGAGAAGCTTGAAGAGTATTTCGGTGAGATTGTGATCCCTTCGGAACGCGTTGTGGATACTCGCAGTGGCTCCCACCGCGAGCAGGACCGCAAGTTGTTCCCGGGCTACATCATGGTTCAGATGATCCTGAACGATGAAACGTGGTACCTCGTGAGGGACACGGGTGGAGTGGGGGATTTCGCTGGTGCCGCCGGCAAGCCTCTGCCGATGGAGCAGCACGAGGTGGATCGGATGCTGGGCAGGGCCGAGCAGCAGTCCACTGCGGTTCCGAAGGTCAAGATTGGTTTTGCGATCGGGGATCTGTTGAAGATTCGCGAGGGAACCTTCGAGAACTTCGAGGGTCGTGTCGAGGGTATTGACGAACAAAGCGGCAAGGTTTCGGTACTGATCGAGATATTTGGCCGGTCGACTCCGGTGGAGATTGACCACTGGCAGTTGGAATCGGTGTAGTTTTTTTTCTGCGAAGGCGGCGGTAGCTGCCGGGACTGGCGATTGGCCGGTGGGCTGGTCGCAATGGACAGGGTAAGTTGCAATGGGCAAACAGCGTCAGGTTACTGCTCAGATCAAGGTCCAGGTGACTGGCGGCCAGGCGACTCCGGCACCGCCGGTCGGTACCGCGTTGGGTCCGCATGGCGTGAACATCGGCCAGTTTGTCTCGCAGTTCAACGAGAAGACTCGTGACATGATGGGGATGACGATCCCGGTCGTGATCACTGTGTACAATGACCGTTCCTTCGAGTTCATCCTGAAAAGTCCGCCGGCTGCTGTTCTGTTGAAGAAGGCTGCGGGTGTGGCTCGAGGTTCAGGCAGTCCGTTGAAGACGAAGGTTGGGACAGTGACGGGTGCTCAGGTCGAGCAGATTGCGAAGCAGAAGTATGAGGACCTGAATGCCTCTTCCCTTGAGCAGGCAATGAAGATGATTGCCGGGACTGCTCGCAGTATGGGCATTGAGATTATTGGTTGATGAGGGGTGTCGGGTCGAGTTCGTACAGTTCTAGCGTGCATCCTGCTGTGATACAGCGGATCAGGAACGGGTGGAAGCATGGCAGGTCCGTCGAAGCGTATGAAGATCCTGGCAAAGAAGGCCGGGGACGTTGGTGCTTTGTCTCTGGCAGACGCCGTTAAGGCGTTGAAGGGTCTGGACGACAGCCTGCCGAAGGGTGTCAAGAAGGTCCGTTTTGATCAGACGGTCGAGATCGCTGTGCGTCTCGGGGTCGATCCCCGACAGGCTGACCAGATCGTGCGTGGCTCGCTGGTGCTGCCGCATGGCATCGGTAAGTCTCAGCGGGTGCTGGTGTTTGCTCAGGGTGAGAACGTCGCCGTAGCAACGTCGGCCGGGGCTGACTTCGTGGGTGGCAAGGAGTTGGCGGATCGGATCAAGGAAGGCTGGCTCGATTTCGACGTCTGTATCGCGACTCCGGACATGATGGGCGTTGTGGGACCCCTGGGCCGTGTCCTCGGTCCTCGAGGTTTGATGCCCAGTCCGCGTGCTGGCACTGTGACGCAGGACGTGGCGGGGACGGTTAAGGAGTACAAGGCGGGCAAAGTTGAGTTTCGCGTGGACAACGGTGCGAATGTGCACTGTGTTGTCGGAAAACTCAGCTTTGACGCGCAACGGCTGACCGAGAACATTGAGTCTCTGCTGGCCTACATTCGCAGCCTGAAGCCGAACACTTCGAAGGGTGTGTATGTGCGGGGATTGGTGGTTTCTGCCACGATGATGCCATCCATCTCCGTTGCGGTTTGACGGTGTTGGGTGAGTGATGGGTCAGTAGTTTTCAGCGGGTATTTTGATTGGGCAGGCAGCAATGGGTCGACACGTTAAAGACATGGTGATTGCCGACATTCAGGGTCGCGTTGGCAGCACGAAGGATTTCATTGTTGTTGACGCATCGAAGCTGGATGCGATCACGGCCAACCGCTGGCGTCTGGCGATGCGGAAAGAGCAGATTTCGGCTTTGACAGTGAAGAATTCCGTGGCACTGAACGCGCTGAAGAGCAAGGGCGTACAGGGTCTGGATGCGGTTTTGGCTGGCCCGTCGACGCTGCTGTGGGGTGGCGAGGATGTCGTGCAGCTCAGTCGTGCTGTCACAAAGTGGGCCAAGGACATTAAGAATCTGCAGATCAAGGGTGGTGCCTGTGACGGGCAGCCTCTGGATGCTGCGGCCATTGAAACACTCAGCAAGAGTGCCGGTCGTCTTGAGACGATCGGTGAGATTGCTGGTCTGATGCTCGCTCCGGGGCGTCAGTTGGCGGGTTGTCTGCAGGGTCCTGGGGGCCGTCTGGCTGGCCAGTTGAAGACTCTGTCAGAAAAAGAGCCAGGGGAATAGGAGCATACTTGCCAGTTTGGCGGTGTGTTAACTGGACGCTGTCTGCTTAACGAGAAGCTTGTTACTCGAAGCGTGTTACTCGAAGAGTGTTATTGCAAGAGAAAGGTGTTGGTCATGTCTGCTGATGCAGCGACTGAGTTTGATGCAACCACGAAGGAACTGGGCGACCGTATTGTTGGTCTGACACTGCTGGAAGCCCGCAAGGTGGTGGACTATCTGAAGCAGGTACACGGCATTGAGCCGGCCGGTGGCGGAGCGGTGATGGTCGCTGCGGCTCCGGGTGCTGCTGCAGCCGAAGCCAAGGTAGAGCAGACAGAGTTCAACGTGATCCTGACCGGCTTCGAAGATTCGAAGAAGATTGCAGTGATCAAGGTTGTGCGTGCTGCGACCGGTCTGGGGCTGAAGGAAGCCAAGGACCTCGTCGAAGGTGCTCCGAAGACCCTGAAAGAGGGTCTGAGCAAGGAAGACGCAGAGAAGCTGAAGAAGGAGCTGGTCGACGCTGGTGGTGCTGTCGACATCAAGTGATTTAAGACTGCGTGTAGCAGAGCTTTTCGTTTGCGTAGCCGGGGTCCGACAGCGGGCCTCGGCGGCGTAAAACCCATGTGTCGCGCATGCTGCTGTTGTCTGTGTTCAGCAGGCTTCAGCTATTGCTCCTGAAAAGAAGGCTCGGCGCGCTGTGACGGGCGACCGTTTGTCGGTGAACTCGAGTGTTGACATACATAGTCAGGCAGCTGCTGATGAGTGTTCGGCAGGTGCCTTTCGTCGCGCGCTTTTGTGACTGTTGAGTGCTGAGAGCGTACAGCAGCTTGTCAGTTGCGGTGCGCTGCGGGCCATCGTTTGGCTTTTGGTGGCCGAGTCGGTACACTTACCGGTTGCGGGCTGAAGTGGTATTGGTTCGGGTTGGATCCAGGTGTTTTGACTGAAGGCAGGATAGGGCATGCCGGTACCTTCCATTCGTACGATCGACCAGGACACGGTTCGAAGCTTTGGCAAAATCCAGGCTGAGTACGAGATTTCCGGTCTGACGCAGATTCAGACCGCATCGTATGCTCGGTTTTTGCAGGCTGATCGGCCGTCTCGCGATCGTCTTGACGTCGGTCTTGAGTCGATCCTTCGGGAGGTCTTCCCGATTGAGAGCTTCGACAAGCAGTACCGTCTTGAGTATACGCGTTACGAGCTTGGCAAGCCTCGGTATACCCCTGAAGAGTGTCGGCAGTTGCGGCTGACCTATGGCATGCCGTTTCGGGTCTGGATGCGGCTGGTGAAGGAGCAGACGGTCGAGGAAGAGGTGTATCTCGGCGATATCCCGATTATGGTGGGTGGTGGTGAGTTCATCATCAACGGGGCGGAGCGAGTGGTTGTCAGCCAGTTGCATCGTTCGCCGGGTGTGGACTTTGTGATGGCCGAGGAGTCTGCCAGCAGCGATCGCAAGACTCATTCCTGCCGCATCATTCCGGAGCGTGGCAGCTGGATTGAGTTGTTGGTCAGTAAGCGTGAAGCGATTGGTGTGCGGATTGACCAGAGCGGAAAGTTTTCGGCCCTGACTCTGCTGCGAGCGATGTCGCGCGAGCATTCGACGGATGCGCAGATCATCCGTTTGTTCTACAACGTGACGACAGTGAAGCTGAGTGCGCGTTCGACGGCGAAGGAACTGATGGGGCACTATTCGGTGGAGGACGTCGTCTATCCTCCGAAGCATGATCGTGCTGGCGAGATTGTGGTGGATGCTGGCAGCGAGATTACGGAAACGATAGCTGAGGAGATGCTGGCTGCGGGCCTGAAGAGTGTGGAGGTAATTCTGGCCGAGGACATCAAGGATCATCTGATCCTGAAGACTCTGGTTGAGGACGGGACATCGACGCACGAAGAGGCACTGCTGAAGATCTATCAGCGACTGCGTCCGGGCAATCCGCCGAATCTGGACAAGGCGATTGATCTGTTCCGTGAAAAGTTCTTCGACGTGAACCGCTACAGACTTGGACGGGTGGGGCGATTCCGCATCAATCGCAAGTTCCAGCAGGAGATTTCAGACGACCAGATGACTCTGGATCCGCTCGACTACATCAACTCGATGAAGTACATCGTGCGTCTGCGTGTTGGTGACGAGACTGCTCAGATCGACGACATTGACAATCTCGGGAATCGCCGTCTGAGGACGATCGACGAGTTGGCGGCGGACGAGATCCGCAAGGGATTTCTGAAGCTGCGTCGCACGGTGCAGGAGCGGATGAGTGTGAAGGAGGCGGACAGCATGACTCCGCGAACGCTCATCAATCCCAAGTCGGTGTCTGCGGCGATTGACTATTTCTATGGTCGCAGCGAATTGTCTCAGGTGGTTGACCAGACGAATCCGCTCAGCATGCTGACTCATGAGCGTCGTTTGTCGGCACTGGGTCCCGGGGGTTTGAACCGGAAGCGGGCGGGCTTTGAGGTTCGTGACGTGCATATTTCGCACTACGGCCGTATTTGCCCCGTTGAGACTCCTGAAGGGACCAACATTGGTCTGATCTCCAGCCTCAGCATTTACTCGCGCGTGGACGACTACGGCTTCCTGATTTCTCCTTACCGTGTTGTGCGTGATTCGCAGGTGACGGACGAGGTGGTGTGGTTGCGTGCCGACGAGGAGGCTTCAGCGTTTGTGTGTCCCGCGGATACTCTGGTGGAAGCCGGGCAGATCGCAGAGGACCGCGTGTTGGCTCGAAACAAGAGCGACGTGGTATGGATTGACCGTTCTGAAGTGCAGTTCATTGACGTCGCTCCGTGTCAGATGGTGGGTGTGTCTGCCGGGTTGATTCCTTTCCTTGAGCATGACGACGCAAACCGTGCTTTGATGGGTTCGAACATGCAGCGTCAGGCGGTGCCGCTGTTGATTGCGGAGCGTCCTGTAGTGGGCACTGGCATGGAGCCATTTGTCGCGCAGAACTCCGGCATGGTCCTGCGTGCTCCGAAGAGCGGCAAGGTGACTTATGTTGACGCGAACGTGGTGGAGGTGGATGGTCGTCGTTTCCCGTTCCGGAAGTTTATCCGGTTGAACGAGCGAACGTGTCTGAATCAGAAGCCGATCGTGCGTGTTGGCGACAAGGTTCGTGCGGGGCAGGTGTTGTGTGACAGTGCGGCGACGAGGAACGGTTCGCTGGCGCTGGGTCGCAATGTGATGGTGGCCTTCATGTCGTGGGAGGGTTACAACTTCGAGGACGCGATCATTCTGTCGGAGCGTCTGGTGAAGGAGGACGTGTACACGTCGATTCACCTGGATGAGTTTGACGTGGAGATTCGTGAGACGAAGCTGGGCCGCGAAGAGTTTACTCGCGACATTCCGAACGTGAGTGAGAAGGCTTTGCGACATCTTGACGAGTCCGGAATCATCAAGGTTGGGACGCGGGTGAACCCCGGTGACATTCTCGTCGGCAAGGTCTCTCCAAAGGCCAAATCCGAGCTGACTCCGGAAGAGAAGCTGCTGCATGCGATTTTCGGTCGTGCGGGCGAGGACGTGAAGAACGAGAGTCTTGAGGTGCCCAGCGGTGTGAGTGGTATTGTGATTCACACTGAGCGGTTTTCCCGGCGGATGAGTCTGTCGGAGGTGGAGCGCAAGAAGTTTGAAGACGAGCTGAAGCGAGTTGAGAAGGAAGCTGAAGCGGCGATTGCGGAGTCGTTCAAGGCGTTCCTCGTGGACTTTGAGGCTGCATTGGAGCAGCAGGTGACGGATGAAGAGGGCCGTGCGTTGGTGCGGCACGATGATGCTCGCGTTGTCGCCGAGTATGCGCGGCGGTTCCAGAACCACTTTGAAGAGATGGACATTCGCAGTCCTCAGAAGAAGACTGCGGCTCGCAAGGTTCTGCGTGAGAACTGGGTGCATGTGGAGGATGTGATTGACCGTGAGGACCATCGAGTAAACAGCATGAAGCGGGGCGACGAGCTGCCGAGTGGTGTGCTGCAGATGGTGAAGGTGTATGTGGCTTCGCGTCGTCAGATTTCGGTGGGCGACAAGATGGCTGGTCGTCACGGGAACAAGGGGGTGATTTCCAAGGTGCTTCCGATTGAGGACATGCCGTTCCTCGAAGACGGGACTCCTGTTGACATCATCCTGAATCCGCTGGGCGTACCGAGCCGTATGAATGTGGGTCAGATTCTGGAGACGCATCTGGGCTGGGCGGCCGGGAAACTGGGTTACCGAGCGGTGTGTCCGGTGTTTGACGGAGCGAGCGAGGAGGACGTGCGGGTTGCGTTGCGTGAGGCGGGTCTGCCTGAGGACGGGAAGACTCATCTGCGTGACGGCCGTACGGGTGAGCGTCTGGAGCAGAAGACGACGGTGGGTTACATCTACATGCTGAAGCTGCATCACCTTGTTGACGACAAGGTGCATGCTCGAGCGACCGGCCCGTATTCGCTGATTACCCAGCAGCCGCTGGGAGGCAAGGCGCGGTTTGGCGGTCAGCGATTTGGTGAGATGGAAGTCTGGGCTCTGGAGGCCTACGGGGCCGCCTACATTCTGCAGGAGTTGCTGACTGTGAAGAGCGATGACGTCGAGGGTCGTACGAAGATCTACGAGAGCATGGTGAAAGGCGAGAATACTCTGGAAGCCGGAACTCCGGCGAGTTTCGACGTCTTGAACAACGAAATTCGCGGGTTGTGTCTGAATCTGCAGTTGGAGAAAGCGGGCACCTGAAGAGGTGTCGAACAGCGATGTGTCCGGGTGAAGCCGTGAGGGCTCGCAGGCTGTACGGTGGATCGGCGGTCCAGGAATATTCTGTAGTGCTGGCAAGACGGGAGAAGCGGACGTGAGCGTCAGCGAAAGTCAGTTTGATCGGGTGAATGACTTTGCGGCAGTGAAGATCAGTCTGGCCAGTCCGGCCGACATTCGCGGCTGGTCTTTTGGCGAGGTCAAAAAGCCGGAGACGATCAACTACCGAACGTACCGTCCGGAGCGGGACGGTCTGTTCTGCGAGCGGATCTTTGGTCCTGAGAAGGACTGGGAGTGTGCCTGCGGCAAGTACCGTGGCATGAAGTACAAGGGGATGATCTGCGATCGCTGCGGCGTCAAGGTGACTCACAGCCGTGTCCGTCGCAAGCGGATGGGGCATATCGAGCTGGCGGCTCCTGTTGTGCACATCTGGTTCTTCAAGTCGATGCCCAGTCGTCTGGGTGCGCTGTTGAACATGAAGACGACGTCTCTTGAGAAGGTCATTTACTTCCAGGACTACGTGGTGGTCGATCCTGGTGAGACTCCGCTGAAGCACTGTCAGATGCTGACCGAGGAGGAGGCTCGTCAGGCCCGCCGCGAGTACGGCGAGGGCAATTTTGAGCTGGGGATGGGTGCAGAGGCGATCAAGAAGCTGCTGGCGCAGATGCGTCTGGCGGATTTGTCCGTGGAGCTGCGGGCGGAGCTGGCGAAGACGGGCAGTCAGCAGAAGAGCAAGGATCTGATCAAGCGTCTGAAGATCGTGGAGGCTCTGCGGGACAGTCAGAACCGTCCGGAGTGGATGGTTCTGGACGTGATCCCGGTGATTCCGCCGGATTTGCGACCGCTGGTGCTTCTGGATTCCGGCAACTTTGCGACGAGCGACCTGAATGACCTGTATCGTCGCATCATCAACCGCAACAACCGACTGAAGAAGCTGGTTGACCTGAATGCGCCGGAGGTGATTGTCCGCAACGAGAAGCGGATGCTGCAGCAGTCTGTGGATGCGTTGTTTGACAACAACCGCTGCAAGCGACCGGTGCTGGGGTCATCGAATCGGCCACTGAAGTCGCTGACGGACATGATCAAGGGCAAGCAGGGGCGTTTCCGCGAAAACCTGCTGGGCAAGCGAGTGGACTATTCTGCTCGCAGTGTGATCGTGGTGGGTCCGGAGCTGAAGCTGCATCAGTGTGGTCTGCCGAAGAAGATTGCGCTGGAGCTGTTTCAGCCATTCGTGATTCGTCGGCTGAAGGATCTTGGTCATGCGGACACGATCAAGAGTGCGAAGCGGATGCTGGAGCGTCGCGACGAGGATGTGTGGGACATTCTGGACGAGGTGATTCGCAATCATCCGGTCCTGCTCAATCGTGCTCCTACGCTGCACCGAATCGGGATTCAGGCTTTTGAGCCTGTGCTGGTGGAAGGCAACGCGATTCGTCTGCATCCGCTGGTGTGCAAGGGCTTCAACGCCGACTTTGACGGCGACCAGATGGCTGTGCATCTGCCGTTGTCGATGGAAGCTCAGGTGGAAGCGACGACACTGATGATGTCGACGCACAACATCTTCAGTCCGGCCAACGGGGCTCCGATTATTTCCGCATCCCAGGACATCGTGATGGGGTGCTATTATCAGACGCTGAAGAAGCCGGACCATGTGGGACATGGGATGGTATTTTCGTCGATTGCTGAAGTGTTCATGGCATTCCAGCAGGGCAAGGTTGGGCGACATGCGACGATTCGCGTCCGTCTGCCTCGCAACAAGCGTGTGAAGGGTGAAGAGTCGGACAAGTACCGTTCGGGCGGTCTGGTGGAAACGTCTCCGGGGCGTGTGTTTTTCAACGATGTGCTGCCGGCGAAGATGTCTTTCTATAACCAGACGCTGGGCAGCAAGGACCTTGCGAGGGTGATTTCCGACTGTTATCTGGAGTTGGGTCGTCGGGAGACGATTGAGCTGCTGGACCGGATGAAGAGTCTTGGTTTCCGGACTTCGACCGAGAGCGGTTTGTCATTCGGTGTCAGCGACCTCTGCACGGCTCCGAATAAGGACAAGGAGATTGCCGAGTCGGAAAAATCGGTGCTCAGGCTGATGAAGCTGTTTGAGCGTGGTGTGATTACGAACACGGAGCGTTACAACAAGGTTCTGGAAACCTGGACGCATGCTCGTGAATCCATCACGAAGTCGATGATGGAGCGGCTGAAGGAGGACGTGCGAGACAACGGTCAGTACGTGAATCCGATCTATCTGATGGCCCTTTCCGGTGCTCGAGGGGGCGTGGGTCAGATCCAGCAGCTGGCTGGTATGCGTGGCCTGATGGCGAAGCCGAGTGGCGAAATCATTGAGACGCCGATCAAGTCCAACTTCCGTGAGGGGCTGTCGGTACTTGAGTACTTCAGTTCGACTCACGGGGCCCGCAAGGGTCTGGCTGACACGGCTTTGAAGACGGCGGACAGCGGCTACCTGACTCGCAAGCTGGCCGACATCTGTCAGAACATGGTGATCACCTCGAATGACTGCGGTACGACCAAGGGCATTACTCGCGGCGTGGTTTATCGTGGTGAGAAGGTGGAGGTGAGTCTGGCGGATGCGATTCGTGGTCGCGTCAGTCGCACGAACATCGTGAATCTGATTACGGAGGAGACGATTGTTCGTGAGGGTGAGATGATCACAGTCGAGAAGGCTCGGCGGATTGAGGAAATGGGTCTGGAGCGAATTCAGGTTCGCAGTCCGATGACCTGTGAAGCTTCGCTGGGTCTCTGTCAGCTGTGCTATGGGATGGATCTGTCGACCGGCGATCTTGTGGAAATGGGGCTGGCGGTCGGCATCATAGCGGCTCAGAGTATTGGTGAGCCGGGGACTCAGTTGACGATGCGTACGTTCCACATGGGTGGTGTGGGTACGACGGCGGTTGAGGAGAGTGAATTGATTGCGAAGCGAGGCGGTAATGTCCGCTTTACTCGTATCCGCAGTGTGATCAACGCCGAGGGTCGCCAGGTGGTGCTGGGGCGAAACGGTGAGATTGCGATTGTGGACGATCGTGGTCGCGAAGTGGAGACTCAGAGGCTTCCCAACGGTGCGGTGCTGCAGGTTGCTGAGAACCAGGTTGTGAAGCCGGGTGATGTACTTTGCAACTGGGATCCGCATGCGATCCCGATTATTGCGCAGGTTGGTGGACGAGTGCGTCTGGAGGACTGCGTTGAGGGGCAGTCGATTCGGGTCGAGAAAGAGGGCTCGGGCACGATGCGTCGGACTGTGATTGAGCACAAGTCCGGACTGCATCCTCAGGTTGTGGTTGAGGATGGCAGCGGTCGTATTCTGGACTTCTATTATCTGCCTGAGGGGGCCAGTATTGAGGTTGAGGATGGCGGTCAGGTCTCGGCGGGTGCGATCGTCGCCAAGACGCCTCGCGAGTCATCGGGGACTCAGGACATCACTGGTGGTCTGCCGCGAGTGACGGAGTTGTTTGAAGCCCGTAAGCCTCGGGATCCGGCGGTTGTGGCTGAGATTGACGGAGAGGTTGAGTTGCCGGCGGAGAAGAAGCGTGGCAAGCGAATTGTGCTGGTGAAGGGTGCTGATGGTTCGGAAGTTGAGCACGTGATTCCTCATGGTAAGGACCTGCAGGTTCATTCGGGCGATCAGGTGAAGGCCGGGGATGCACTGGTGCGTGGTCCGTTGGTTCCGCAGGACATTCTGCGGGTGAGTGGACCGGAGGAAGTGCAGCAGTATCTGCTGCATGAGATTCAGAACGTGTACCGTGCTCAGCGAGTGGAGATCGACGACAAGCACATCGAGATTGTGGTCTCGCAGATGCTCCGCAAGGTCCGGGTGGACACTGTGGGAGATACGGATCTGCTGCCGGGGCTGCTGGTGGACAAGTTTGAGTTGAAGAAGATCAATGATGAGCTTGAGCAGCGTGGTCGGATTACTGATCCGGGTGGATCGGACTACGTGATTGGGGACAAGGTGTCGGTGAAGGAAATTGAGGAAGTGAATCAGGAGCTGTCGAAGCCGATTCGCTATGTGTCGTTGAAGAAGGCGAAGGCCAGTCCGCAGCTGCTGGGGATCACGAAGGCGGCGGTATCGAGTGAGAGCTTTATATCGGCGGCCAGTTTCCAGGAGACGACGAAGGTTCTGACCGAGGCGGCTCTGGGCGGTCGGGTGGACGAGCTGGTGGGGTTGAAGGAGAACGTAATTCTTGGGCATTTGATTCCGGCTGGTACAGGTTTCGATCTGCACCAGGATGCTCAGGTTCGCATTCACGATTCCGCATTGCGGGAGCAGGAGGAGCAGCGTGCCCGCATGGCTGCGGCTCGCAAGGACCTCATGGGTGCGGCGGACGTGCAGGCTCGGAGGATGGATCCGGACCGTCCGGCGGCTCCGACGCTGGCGGATTTGTCGGACGACGCGTTGAATTGAGGGAGTGTTCAGGGGGCGGGGTTTTTGCTGACTTTGCGGTTTGTGGAACCCCTGTTTTGTGTTTTGTCGAGTCTTTGGCGGGTTGCTCCTGCTGAATCTCGAGGAATACAATGATTGGCGTAACAATAGGTTGACGATGACCGGGAACGGCGTTACGATGCCACGTTTCCCCCTTGCCCGGCGCGGTCGGCAAGCGATGGTGTTTCTAGAACTTTGTGTGTGTCTGGCGGTTTATGCCTACGATTAATCAGCTCATTCGTAAGCCTCGGAAGCAGCAGTCCTCGAAGTCCAAATCACCGGTTCTTGAGGGGTGTCCTCAGAAGCGGGGGGTCTGCCTGCAGGTGAAGACGGTGACGCCGAAGAAGCCGAACTCGGCGCTTCGCAAGGTTGCTCGTGTTCGTCTGTCGAACAGCAAGGAAATAACGGCGTACATTCCTGGTGAGGGTCACAACCTTCAGGAACACTCCATTGTGCTGGTGCGCGGTGGTCGTGTGCGTGACCTGCCGGGTGTGCGTTACAAGATCATCCGTGGTGTGCTTGATACGCTGGGCGTTTCCGACCGCAAGCAGGCTCGCAGTTGCTACGGTGCGAAGCGTCCGAAGGCCGGGGCGGCTCCGGCTGGCGGCAAGAAGAAGTGAGGCGTCCGGGCCATTTCTGGTGATTGATTCTTCAGCGTTTGAGAGTGTTTTTCGATGGTCAAGAAGTTTACAGCCAGTGCGGAGCAGTTGAAGCCGGACACTCGGTTTAACAGCATTCTGGTTTCGAAGTTCATCAACTGTCTGATGTACGATGGCAAGAAGAGTGTTGCTCTCAGTGCCTTCTACCGGGCGATGGACATTGTGAAGAAGCAGCTTCCCAACGAGGATCCTTTGGCGGTCTTCATTGCGGCTGTAGAGAACGTGAAGCCGTCGATTGAGGTTCGTTCCAAGCGAGTTGGTGGTGCAACCTATCAGGTTCCCACCCCCGTGAATCCTCGTCGGCAGCAGGCTTTGTCGATTCGTTGGATTCTTGAGGCGGTCCGTGGCCGCAAGGGGCGTCCTGTGGATCGCTCGTTGGCTGAAGAGTTTGTCGCAGCGTTTCGACGTGAGGGTGCTGCGATGAACAAGCGTGAAAACGTGCATCGTATGGCGGACGCCAACAAGGCGTTCTCGCATTTTGCATGGTGAGCTGAAATCCGTGTGCAAGCACGCCGAACAGACGGCCTTTCAGGCGGTTTGTTTGGCGTTTTTTTTTGGGCTTCAGGCACTGAGTTCTGCGGGTGGGCAGCAGTATGGCTCGAACAATCGATAGTATTCGCAACATCGGCATTATTGCTCACATTGATGCGGGCAAGACAACGACGACGGAGCGGATCCTGTATTACACGGGTGCATCGCACCGGATGGGAAATGTCGACGACGGAACGACTCAGACGGACTTCGACCCGGAGGAGGCGCAGCGGGGCATCACGATCTATTCGGCGGCGGTATCCTGTCGTTGGAAGGGCGCCAACATCAACATTATTGATACTCCGGGCCACGTCGACTTCACGGCTGAGGTGGAGCGAAGTTTGCGGGTGCTGGACGGGGCGGTGGTGATTTTCAGTGCTGTGGAGGGTGTGGAGGCGCAGAGTGAGACGGTTTGGCGGCAGGCGAATCGGTATGGTGTGCCGCGGGTGTGTTTCATCAACAAGATGGACCGGATCGGTGCTGGTTTTGAGCGGGTGTTGCAGCAGATTCGGGACCGTCTGAGTGCGCGTCCGGTACCGCTGCAGATTCCGATTGGGGCGGGTCAGTCGACAAACTCGGATGGTTTTCGTGGTGTGATTGATTTGCTGACGATGAAGGCTTTGTACTGGGACGCCGAGACTCGCGGGGAAAAATTCCGTGAGGAGGAGATTCCGGCGGAGCAGCGAGACGATGCGGAGTTATGGCGGGGTGAGATGCTGGACGCCTTGTCGTTGTACGATGAGGACCTGATGGTGGCCTGCATGGAGGGCGGTGAGATTCCGCAGGAGTTGATGCGGGTGGCGATACGGCGTGCGACGCTTTCGCGTGAGATTCAGCCGGTGTTGTGTGGGGCGTCGCTGGACTACATTGGGGTGCAGCCGGTGCTGGACGCTGTCAACTGGTATTTACCCAGTCCATTGGATCGTCCGCCGGTGGAGGGCATCGTACCGTCGGGGCGTCAGGAGGGTCAGCGTGTGGTTCGTCGCTCGGCGGCGGATGAGCCGGTTTGTGCGTTGATTTTCAAGGTGCAGGCGGAGTCGCATGGTGACCTGTATTTTGCCCGGGTTTATTCCGGGGTGCTTACGGGCAACTCGAAGCTGCTCAATCCTCGTCTGGGCCGCAAGGAGATGGTAACGCAGTTGTGGCACGTGCAGTCGGATTCGCGGGAGAAGGTGGAGCGGGTTGAGGCGGGCGACATTTGTGGTGTGATCGGGCCACGGGATTCGGCGACTGGAGATACTTTGTGTGACGCGAGTGTCCCGGTGACGCTTGAGTCGATTGTGTTTCCGGAGACAGTGATCTCGATGGCGATCGAACCGGACTCCAGTTCGGACCGGAAGAAGCTGGAGGATACTCTGAAGCGTCTGGAGAAGCAGGACCCCACCTTCCGGGTTCGCTCGAACACAGAGACTGGACAGACGATCATTAGTGGTATGGGGGAATTGCATCTGGAGATTATCCGGAACCGGATGCAGCGTGATTTCAATTTGCGGGTGAAGTTCCACAAGCCGCGAGTGAGTTACCGGGAGAAGTTGCTGGGTGAGGTCCGCGTGGTTGAGGATTTTCACCGGCAGCTGCCATCGGGTGTGATTGGTTTTGGTTTGACGTTGCTGGCTCGAGAGCTGGACCAGGGTGCTGGGATTCAGGTTGAGCACAGGCTGTCTCCGGAGGCCATACCGAAGCAATTCCTGCAGATTCTGCTGGAGTCGGTGCAGAAGGAGGCGGAGGCTGGGGGGAATTACGGCCATCCGATTATGGGATTGCAGTTGGTGGTTGAGGCGGTGAGTTTTCGGGAGGGGGAGAGCAATGAGGTGGCGATCAGAACGGCGGCTGCGGAGGCATTCCGGCGGGTTCGCACGGATGGGAAAATGGCGGTTCTCGAGCCTGTGATGATGCTGGAAGTGACGACTCCTGAGGATTTCCTTGGTAACATTCAATCCGATCTGAATGCTCGTCGGGCGATGATAGTGAATTCGGACCGGCGTGGTGATTTGTGTGTTTTGCAGTGTGAAGTGCCGTTAATTGAGATGTTTGGCTATTCGAATCAGGTCCGCAGTCTGTCTCAGGGGCGGGCCTCGTATTCGATGCAACCGCATCGCTACGAAATTGCTCCGGCATCGGTGCTGGAGAACATGTAAGGCTGAAGTTTCGGGTCTCATCTACCGAAAAAACGATTTCCGTCTGAGCATGATTGACTTCAGCCCTTCCACCTTGTAGACTCCGCGATTCCCCAAAACTGGCACAGGTGCGGTCACAAGCCGTTCCCGGTGCGCGTCAGCGGCGGCAGTGGGGCATTGGAGCAGTTTGGTAACTTGGTGCGAAAATCACCATGCACCGCGCAAGACTGCTCAAGAAGAACTCTGGTTCCTGTCATTCTAAGTGAATTACGTTGATTCTGCAGCACCTTTGCGGTGCGCAGCAATCTCAAGACTCAAACATTATTCGTGTAAGGTGACTTGCCGTGGCTGGCTCAGGGGAAGAATGTATCAGAATAAGAATGGAGTCGTACGACCATTCTGTGCTGGATCAGTCTGCGGCGGAGATTGTCGACACCGCGAAAAGGACGGGCGCGATCGTGCATGGGCCGGTGCCCCTTCCGACTCGGATTGAGCGTTACACCGTTCTTCGCAGTCCGCATATCGATAAGAAATCTCGCGAGCAATTCGAGATTCGTACGCACAAGCGGCTGATTGACATTATTCAGCCGACCGGAAAAACGGTGGACGCGTTGAATAAGCTTAGTCTGCCAGCCGGTGTCGATATCAAGATTAAGGCAACGGCTACGGGTTGATATCCGTTCAGGCCTCAAGGGCCAGTCGTTTCCTGGTTTAGCTGATCTGTCGGGTTATGAGAGGTGCTGGGCACCGCCGCAGATTGGCTGCAGTCGCGAACATTCAGGTTGCGAATCTCGGATTCGCGTCTTCTCTTAGATCCTGAGAGTGTGGGCTATGCAAGTCGGGTTACTGGGGCGCAAAGTCGGAATGACTCAGGTGTACACTGGCGACGGTGTGCTTGAGCCTGTGACGGTGATTGAGGCAGGACCCTGTGTCGTGTTGCAGGTTCGCACAGTGGAACTTGACGGCTACGACGCGGTGCAACTTGGCTTCGCTGACAAGGCTCGCGGTAAGGCAAACCGTGCGACGCGTGGTCACGTTGCTGCGATTGACAGTCGTCGCCGCAAGGCCGGCACCGCAACGGCTCCGAAGGCCGACTGCGAGCCCAAGCGTTGGGTGCGTGAGTTCCGCTGCCGGGACGCTGGTCATGGGCTGAAGGTCGGAGATGTGTTGCAGCCTTCGTCACTGGAGGGTGTCAAGTTTGTCGATGTGGTTGGGGTGACTCGTGGTCGCGGGTTTTCGGGTGCCATGCGGCGTCACAACTTCCGCGGTCAACCGGCCAGCCACGGTGCCAAGCGTGTGCACCGTAAGCCAGGTTCCATTGGGGCCAGTGCGGATCCTTCACGCGTCTTCCCGGGGACTCGCATGGCCGGCCATTACGGGGCCGAGCGCGTGACCGTGCGTAATTTGCGTGTCGTACGGCTGGATAATGAGACAAATGTCGTGTTGGTTCGGGGTGCCGTGCCGGGTCCGAACGGTTCTTTCGTCATGATCCGCAGGTCTCGCAAGAGCTGACGTGGATTGCTGGCGGTGACGATTTTCGGGTGCGGATGATACAGTTGTGGTGGTTTGAAGCTTTCAGCGTGGTGGATCATGATTTCCGTTCCAATTCGTGACATGAGTGGTGGCGAGTGTGGAGTCTACACATTTGACCCAGCGGAAGTGTCGGACAACATCTGCAAGCAATTGCTGCACGATGCTGTTGTGATGTATCGAGCGAACCGTCGTGTCGGCGAGGTGCAAACCAAGTCTCGTGGGATGGTCGCTGGAAGTACTCGGAAGCTTTTCAAGCAGAAGGGTACCGGCCGTGCTCGTGCGGGTTCCATCCGGACTCCGGTACGACGTGGTGGTGGTCATGCCTTCGGCAAGCTGCCTCGGGACTTTTACTACCGCATGCCGAAGAAGGCGGTCCGCAAGGCCATGCGGATGGCTTTGCTGAGCAAGTTCGAGGATTCGCAGGCGGTTGTTGTGAAGCAGTGGGAGTGCCCTGAGATCCGCACAAAGCAGATCGTGGGTTTCCTGAAAGCGGTGGGTTTGTCTGGGCAGACTGTCCTGCTGGCCACTGAGGGTGTGGATCGCAATGTGCATCGTTCGGCAAGGAATATCTCTGGAGTGATGGTCCTGCCGGGTGCGGACCTGAATGCTTTCGCGCTGCTTCGCCAGCGTCACTTGGTGATTCCCGTGGCTGAGATGGACCGTATTCTGGGCCGATAGTGGCCTTACTTCAGAGGTTTGGTGTGTTATGGGCAGAGTAGCGCAAAGTGGCGTCACCATCGAGGCTCATCAGGTCATTCGGCGTCCGCTGGTGACTGAGAAGGGCACCGAGTTGTCAGAGAAGCTGAACGCATATTCTTTCGAGGTCAACCCGTTGGCCACAAAGTCCGACGTGCGTGCGGCGGTTGAGAAGTTGTTCGGTGTGCGAGTGGACAGCGTGCGGATTCAGAACCGTGTCGGTAAGCCTCGTCGTCACAAATTCTTCTCCGGTAAGACTCGGAGCTGGAAAAAGGCGATTGTGAAGCTGCACGCGGACGATCGAATTGCGTTTTTCTGACAGATGCTGATCATTCTTGATCGCCTGAGAATTCCGGGTTGATTGCGGCAGGAAGTGAGTTTGTTATGGGACTGAGATTTTACAAGCCAGTGACTCCGGGCCGACGCGGTGCCTCGGTCAGTGATTTCGCAGAGATCACCGATCGTAAGAAGCGGCCCGAGAAGGAACTGGTTGTTCGCTACAAGAAGAAGGGTGGCCGCAACAACCAGGGGAAGATCACAGCGAAGCATCGCGGTGGTGGCCACAAGCGGCTGTACCGAGTGATTGATTTCAAGCGGGACAAGGACGGTGTAGCGGGGAAGGTCACGCACATCGAGTACGATCCGAACCGCAGCTCGCGTATTGCGTTGGTTGAGTACGCCGACGGGGAAAAACGATACATTCTCGCACCCGAAGGTCTGAAGGCCGGGATGGTGATTGAGAGTGGCGTGGGCGTCGAGCCCAACGTTGGCAATTGCATGCCATTGAGCGGGGTTCCTCTGGGTACAGTCGTCCACAACATTGAGATGCAGCCGGGCCGTGGCGGTCAGCTGTGTCGCAGTGCTGGTATGGGTGCCACTCTGAATGCTCGTGAAGGTCGTTGGGCCCAGATTACTCTGCCCAGCGGTGAAGTTCGACGAATTCCCAGTGCTTGTCGTGCGACGATCGGTACGGTGGGTAATTCTGAGCACAGCAGTGTGGTGATTGGGAAAGCCGGTCGTAATCGCTGGAAGGGCATTCGTCCTCGAGTGCGTGGGACGGCGATGAATCCTGTGGCGCATCCGATGGGTGGTGGTGAAGGTCGCAACTCGGGCGGTCGACACCCCTGTTCTCCGCGCGGTCTGCTTTCCAAGGGCGGAAAGACTCGTGACCGCAAGAAGGCATCCCGTAAGGCGATTATTCGGCGACGTATTTCTGTTCGGTATGGCGAAGTCAAGCTGTAGGCGGTTTTTGGAGAAGGGTGCTTAGATGGGACGCTCGCTGAAAAAGGGTCCATTTGTGGATCCGCGGCTGCTGGAGAAGGTTGAGAAGCTCAACCGAGCAGGCCGCAAGGAGCCGGTTAAGACCTGGTCGCGGCGTTGTACGATTTCGCCGGAGTTCGTGGGGCACACGTTTCTGGTGCACAATGGACGTGCTCACATCAGCGTCTACGTGACAGAAGACATGGTGGGACACAAGTTGGGTGAATTCGCGGGGACTCGAACGTTTCGTGGTCACGGTTCGAAGGGTAAGAAGTAGTCATGGCCGAAGTTCGTGCTGTTCACCAATTTGCTCGTATTTCCGCGACTAAGGTTCGCCCATTCGCAGACCTGATTCGTGGCAAGACGGCTCAGGCGGGTCTGCGGATGCTGGCCTATGAGCCCAACCGTGGTGCTCGTTTCCTGGAAAAAGTGCTTAAGAGCGCAATTGCGAATGCAGAAGACCGCGGCGTTCGTAATCCTGACCGCCTTGTGATCAGCGAGGCGCGGGTGGATGGCGGTCCGATGTTCAAGCGAGTGCATGCGAGGGCGCGGGGCATGGCGAATCTGATTCGTCGTCGAACGGCTCACATTCACATCGCGGTTGATGCTCCGGAACTTGGCTGAAGACATTTGAATTGAGGTTTAGCGATGGGTCAGAAGGTACGGCCAACGGGGTTTCGCATCGGCGTGATGGAGACATGGCGCAGCCGCTGGTACGCCTCGAAACGCGAGTTCGGGGACCTGCTGCTGGAGGACTATAAAATCCGGCATTTTGTGGCCACGAAGTATGCGTCGGCGGAGATTGCCCGCGTCGAGATCGAGCGCACTCGGGATCAGGTTGTTGTGCACATGCACACGGCTCGTCCTGGCGTGATCATCGGTCGCAAGGGGCAGGAAGTTGACAAGCTGAAGGCGGAGTTGGAGGATCTGACAGGTCGCCGCATGGACGTGAAGATTGTGGAGATCACGAATCCCAATCGGAACGCCACCCTGGTGGCCCTGAAGATCGCACAGCAACTTGAGAAGCGTGGTAGTTTTCGTCGAGCCATCAAGAAGACTCTTGACGAAGTCATGAGCTCGGGTGTTGAGGGAGTGAAGATCCAGATGTCTGGCCGTCTTGGCGGTGCCGAGATGTCTCGTTGTGAGAAGGCCAGCCGGGGCTCCATTCCGCTCAGCACGTTGCGACGACATATTGACTATGGTTTTGCCCAGTCGAAGACGACGATGGGTGTGATTGGTGTGAAGGTGTGGATCGATCTGGGCGACTATTCAAACGAGGAGACTGCAGATGGCGCTAATGCCAAAGCGGGTCAAGCACAGAAAAAGCCAAAGAGGACGTATAAGAGGTAATGCGACTCGCGGAAACACGGTGGTTTTCGGTGATTGGGCGCTGCAGTCTCTGGACGCCGGTCATGTGACTGGTCAGACGATTGAGGCGTGCCGAATTGCTGCGAATCAGTATGTTCGTGGCGAGGGTCGCGTATTCATTCGCATTTTTCCCCAGAAGCCGGTCACGGCGCGGCCTCTGGAGACGCGAATGGGTAAGGGTAAGGGCGAGCCGGACCGTTGGGTGGCGATTGTGAAGCCTGGCACGGTGATGTTTGAGCTGGGTGGTGTGACACAGGAGACGGCGAAGAGCTGTTTCAGTCGCGTGGCGCACAAGTTGCCTGTCCGGGTTCGTTTGGTGGGTCGCCGTCCTGAGATCTGAGTGGTCAATCGTGGTGAGGGGTCGGTTCGATGTCGAAGGCAGCAGAAATACGTCAAATGTCGGATGAGCAACTGGGGCATGAGCTGGCCGGTGCTCAGCAGGCTCTGTTCAAGCTGCGGATCCAGGCGGCAACAGAGCGTAACGATGTTCCCAGCAACTCCCGTAAACTGCGACGTCGCATTGCACAGATCCTTACTGTTCAGAGCGAGCGGAAGTAGTCGCCTGCGATTACGTTTTAATTTTCTCCAGTCGTGGTGTGCGTCATGAAGAAGACCTTGATCGGTGTTGTAGCAAAGTCCGGACAGTCGCAGACGGTGCGAGTGGAGATTGACCGGCGCATGAAGCATCCCAAGTATGGGAAGATCATTCGTGGTCGTACGGTGTGTCATGTACACGACGAGGCTGGAATCGCTCGCAAGGGCGACACGGTCGAGATTGAGGAGGCACCTCCGAAGTCCCGACTGAAGCGGTGGGCTCTGGTTCGTGTGATCAGTTCTCCGGCCGTTGCAGAGACGGGCGAGTGAGCCGATAGCGGCGAAGTGTCGGGTGATTTCGGTGTTGCACTGGTGCTTGAGTCTGGAGTGAGTTGCGATGATTCAGATGCAGACATTGCTTGACGTGGCAGATAATTCGGGTGCCAAGTCAGCCCGCTGTATCAAGGTGCTCGGTGGAACTCGCAGGCGTTACGCTGGTTTGGGTGACATCGTGGTGGTGAGCGTACAGAAGGCGATTGCGGGCAGTGCGATCAAGGCCGGGTCGGTAGTGAAGGGCGTTGTGGTGCGGGTGAAGAAGTCTGCGCGGCGGGCCGACGGCTCGTACGTCAGGTTTGACCGCAACGCCATCGTGATCGTGGACAACGATGGTAATCCAAAGGGGACTCGTATCTTCGGAGCTGTAGCTCGCGAGCTGCGAGACCGCAAGTTTATGAAGATCGTGTCGCTTGCCAGCGAAGTGGTCTGAGGCTGGTTTTGGGGTTTGGTCGGATGGGGTTTCGGGAGCTGTACAGCCCCTGGGGTCTCGAGCGGGCTGGAAAAAGACTGGAATCGTCAGCATGTCTCGTTTGATACAAGATTACAAAGATCGAATCGTTCCATTGCTCAGGGAGTCTCTGGGCCGGACGAACGTGCATTCCCTGCCACGTCTTGAGAAGATCGTGGTGAGCATGGGCGTGGGCAAGGCGGTTGAGGACCGCAAGCGTCTTGACGTTGCTGCCGAGCATCTGACGCAGTTGTCTGGTCAGAAGGCTCAGGTGACTCGTGCTAAGAATTCCGTGTCTGGGTTCCGACTGCGAGAGGGTCAGCCGATTGGCTGCCGCGTGACTTTGCGTGGTCGGCGGATGTATGACTTTCTGGAGCGGCTGATTACGCTGGCTCTGCCTCGTGTTCGCGACTTTCGAGGCGTGAATCCGAAGGGGTTTGACGGTCATGGGAACTACAACTGCGGGTTGAGCGAACAGTTGGTGTTTCCGGAGATTGATCCGGAAACGGCTACCACTGTGCAGGGAATGAACATTACGATTGTCACGACAGCACAGACGGACGACGAAGGTCGCGTGCTGCTGAGAGCGTTCGGCATGCCTTTCCGTGTCGAGGGTTGATTGGTGAACTTGCGTGGGTGTGTGAAACGGGACTGGGACAGATCAGGGCGGTGAAATGGCAAGCAAGGCAAAGATTGAGAAGGCCCGGCGGGCTCCGAAGTTCAGCAGTCGAATCGAGCATCGCTGCATGATGTGCGGTCGTCCACGGGCTGTGTATCGTAAGTTCAAGGTGTGTCGGATCTGTTTCCGCAATCTTTCGCTGGAAGGATTGATTCCGGGCGTAAAGAAGGCCAGCTGGTGAGGGGTGCAGGAACATGATGACGGATCCGATTGCGGACTTGTTGACAAGAATTCGAAACGGCGTTCATGTGGAACGTCCGTACGTTGATGTGCCGTTCTCGCGGCTGAAGGTTGCGATTGTCCAGGCGCTGCAGCGAGAGGGTTTCGTTTGGGACCACGAGGTGGTTGAGAGCGGAAATCATCGCGTTCTGCGGGTCAATCTGAAGTACGGTCCCAATGGCGAGCACGTAATTCAGCACATCGAGCGTGTGTCCAAGCCGGGTTGCCGGGTGTACATAGCGGTCAGTGATGTGAAGGATGTTCGGCAGGGCACTGGTATTTCGGTGTTGTCGACGTCGCGGGGCGTTCTGAGTAATCGGGAAGCTCGCCGTCAGGGCATCGGCGGTGAATTGCTGTGCCAGGTTTGGTGAGTTGGGGCTGAATGGTTTCACTCTGTGATCCTGCGGTTATCAGGCACTGGTTCTGAGGTTCCGAAAATGTCTCGAATTGGTAAAAAACCCGTGATTGTGCCTTCAGGAGTGAAGGTGGAGATTTCGGGGAACACTGTTGTGGTGAAGGGTCCGGCGGGCGAGTTGACGCTGAACGTGCACCCATCGATGGGCGTCGCGCTGGACGGTGGTTCCATCGTTGTGACTCGGCCTGACGACAAGCGGCTCAGCAGGGCGCTCCACGGACTGACTCGCAGCCTGTTGAACAACATGGTGGCGGGTGTTGTGAAGCCGTTCGAGAAGAAACTGGAGATCACCGGGGTCGGCTATAACGCCAACCTGTCTGGCAACAAACTGACATTGCAGGTTGGGTTTGCGAACAAGATTGTGCTGGAGGTACCTGCCGGCACGAAGTGTGAGGTTCCAGACCCGACGCACGTTGTTGTGCGCAGCTGCGATAAGCAGGCGTGTGGGCAGTTTGCGGCGGAGGTCCGCTCGGTGCGTCCGCCTGAGCCCTACAAGGGTAAGGGGATTCGCTATCAGGATGAACAGGTGCGTCGCAAGGCCGGTAAGGCATTCGGTTCGAAGTAATTGTTTTTTGGCTTGGTGTAAGCGATGAGCATTCGTACTCAGTTGGCAAAGCGTCGTGGTCGTCGAACGCATCGAGTTCGCAACGGTGTTGCGCGTGGTGCCAACGGTCGTCCTCGACTTTCAGTGTTTCGCAGCAATCGGCACATGTATGCGCAGGTCATCGACGATGCCTCTGGGCGTACTCTGGCTGCCGCCAGCAGCGTCGACTCGGCAATTTCCGGCCCGGGAGGCGTTGGTGGCAACGTGGACAGTGCCACGAAGGTCGGGCAGTTGATTGCGGAGCGGGCGAAGGTGGCGGGCATCACGGCTGTGGTGTTCGACCGTGGTCCGTTCCGCTACCATGGGCGAGTTGAGGCGCTGGCCGATGCGGCTCGTGCTGCTGGTTTGGATTTCTGAGGTCTGCGAATCCTGATCTGCAGCCGCCAACAGGCTGGTTTTATCAAGACTGTTGCGGTTACCGTGGGCGGTTTCCTGGAGTTTTTACCATATCTGGTTTCTGGGCGTGGGGTGAACGGTGTCGACAGCAGAAGTAAAGTCTGACTCGGGCGAACGTGTGGTCCAGATTCGCCGGTGCGCCTGCGTGGTGAAGGGCGGGCGTCGCTTCAGTTTCGCCGCACTGGTGGTCACGGGAGACGGCAACGGTCGTGCCGGCTATGGCTACGGGAAGGCGATCGAAGTGCCTCAGGCGGTTGAGAAGGCCACCAAGCAGTCGAATCGTTCGCAGTCCAGTGTTCCGATTGTGAATGGCACTATTCCGCATCAGGTCATTGGCGAGTTTCGGTCATCGCGAGTGCTGCTGTTGCCAGCCAAGCCGGGTACGGGTGTGATCGCTGGTGATTGTGTCAAGTCCGTGGTTGAGGCTGCGGGGATTACTGACATTCTGACAAAGGCCTATGGTTCGACCAACCCGTTGAATCTTGTGAAGGCCACATTTGACGCTCTGAAGAAACTCCGGACACGAGAGCAGATCGAACGATTGCGAGGGGTGACACTGTGATTTTGAATGATGTGCACACCGGCATCCAGACTCGGAAGCCGCGTAAAAGAATCGGTCGTGGTGTCGGTTCCGGTCATGGCAAGACAGCTGGGCGAGGTCACAAAGGCTTCTTCGCTCGATCCGGGTCCTCGGTCAGGACCGGATTCCAGGGTGGGCAGATGCCATTGTTTCGCCGAGTGGCGAAGCGTGGTTTCAGCAACGCCCAGTTTGCGCCGGAAGTCGTGGTGGTGAATGTTGGCACGTTGTGCGACAACTTCGAGGCTGGCACCGTGATTACTCCGGAGCTGCTTGTCGAGAAGGGGTTGATAGCGACCAGGTTCGACCTGTTGAAGGTGCTTGGCGACGGTGGCATCCAGAAATCGTTCACCGTGAAGGCTCATCGGTTTTCCGCGACTGCTGAAGCGAAGATCGTGCAGGCCGGTGGAACAGTTGAGTTGTTGGAAGCCTGATCGGACAGAATGTGGTGTGTTAGTTTGGCGGTTCGTGGGAAGCTGGAAGCGACATGTTTTCAAAACTGCTGACGGTGTTTCGGATCCCGGAACTTCGCAACAAGATTTTGTTGACGATTGTGTTGCTGGCCGTGTACCGGCTGGGGTTTCACGTCTATCTGCCGTTTGTGAATCAGGAGAAGGTCCAGGAGTCGATGCGGAATGCCTCGGAGGGCGACCGCAACGGCATTGGTGGTTTGTTGCAGGTGGTGTCGGTGTTTGCGGCGACCGACCTGCAGAGCGGTTCGTTATTCGGGCTGGGGATCATGCCATACATAACGGCATCGATTGTTTTCCAGTTGCTGGCAACCGTGTATCCGCCGCTTGAGGCAATCCAGAAGGAGGGTGAGTCTGGTCGTCGTCGGATCAATGAGTACACGCGGTATGCGACGGTGGTTGTTTGTCTGGTGCAGAGTTTCGCGTTGATGTGGTCGATGCGGGGTGTGGATGCTGGTGGGCAGGGTTTATTGCTTTCCAGTTATCAGGGCGTGCACTGGATCATGTTTGGTACGCTTGTCATGACGGCGGGCACCGTGTTTTTGATGTGGATTGGCGAGCAGATAGATGCGTATGGGATTGGCAATGGGATCAGTCTGCTGATTATGGCTGGTATTCTGGCGCGGGTGCCAGCGATCGTGACGAAGTGGATCAACGGTATTATGACTCGCGGTGTCGGCATTGGCACGGAGTTTGGGATCGAGCGATTGTTGGTGATGTTGATTGTTTTTGTGACGGTGATCGCTGTCGTGGTGTTCATTACGCAGGGGCAGCGACGAATTCCGATTCAGAGTGCGAAGCACGTTCGTGGTCGCAAAGTGAGTGGTGGGAACCGCCAGTGGTTACCGTTGCGTGTGAACCAGAGTGGTGTGATGCCGATTATTTTTGCGTCCAGCCTGCTGATGATTCCGTTCTTCCTGTTTGGCCAATTGGGTCGAGCGGTTGGTGCGGATTCCGGGGCGGGTTCGTGGTTGTCATGGATGGGCTCCCTGTTTGCTCCGGGGCAGGGCTTTGTTTACAGTCTCGGGTATATTGTGTTGATTTATTTCTTCTGCTACTTCTGGACGGCGATCACGTTTAATCCCAAGGACATGGCTGAGAGCCTGAAGGACAACGGGAGTTTCATTCCGGGTTACCGGCCGGGAGCGCGGACGGCATCACATCTTGAGTCTGTGATGCTGAGGATTACTTACGTCGGTGCCGCGTTCCTGTCAGTGATTGCGGTGATACCGACGGTGATTGCCAATACGATTACCGATGACATTGTGACTGCCAGCTTTTTTGGCGGGACTGGTATGTTGATTATTGTTTCGGTGGCTCTGGACCTTGTTCAGAAGATCGATTCGCATCTGGTGATGCGGAACTATCCCGGCCTGCTGGACTCCGACAATTAATGTGGTTACGGTGTCTTTTGGTGGTTTGATTGAATCAAAAGAGATTTGCCGATTGGTTTTGGTGACGTTATGAAAGTGCGTTCGAGCGTAAAGCGTATCTGCGATTTCTGCAAACTGGTCAGACGTCGTGGGAAGATCTTTGTGATCTGTTCGTCGAATCCTCGTCACAAGCAGCGGCAGGGCTGACGGGACATAGGGAAACAGTGGATTTTGGAGTTTGAGCGATGCCCCGTGTGCTTGGTGTTGACATTCCGAACAATAAGCCAACGTATATTTCGTTGAGCTATCTGTATGGTATCGGGCCTTACCTTGCGGTTCAGATCTGCTACGAGCTGGGCGTTGACCCGCATGCTCGTGCGAGCGAGCTGACCGAGGACGAGGTGGCTCGTATCACCAATCATCTCGACAAGAACTACACGGTCGAGGGTCCTCTGCGTCGCAAGGTGCAGCAGGAGATTGGGCGACTGCGTGAGATTCAGTGTTACCGTGGCATCCGTCATCGCAAGGGTTTGCCGGTTCGCGGTCAGCGGACGAAGACCAACGCTCGGACTCGCAAGGGTCGCAAGAAGACGGTGGCCGGTAAGAAGGGCGTGAAGGACCTGAAGTGACGTGGTGCGTTATTGGTGTTTTGTGATGGTTTTGTGAGTTTGTTTTTGGTGCGAGAGCGGCTGTGGCGAAGGTCAAGAAAAAGAAGATCCGTCGTAATGTGAACAAGGGCGTCGCTCATATCAAGGCGACGTTTAACAATACGATTGTGACGATGACGGACGCCGCTGGCGACGTGATCTGCTGGGCGACGGCTGGCACAGTGGGTTTCAAGGGGTCTCGCAAGAGCACTCCTTTCGCGGCGCAGCGAGCAGCAGAGACGGTGGCTGAGAAGGCGTCGAAGGTGGGAGTTCGGGAGGTGGAGGTTCAGGTTCAGGGGCCTGGTGCGGGTCGTGAGAGTGCGATTACCGGTTTGCAGGCTTCTGGTTTGGCTATCAAGTCGATTGAAGATGTGACCCCACTTCCTCACAATGGCTGTCGTCCGCCGAAGCGGCGTCGCGTCTGATCCGCTTGTGGCGTATGAAGCAAACGGTAGTGTTGGGGGAATGCAATGAGGATACGATGGCGTGGGCTGGAGTTGCCCAGTCGAGTGGCTGTAGAGCGTGAAACGCGGACTCCGACTTACGGACGTTTCGTTGCTGAGCCATTTGAGCGTGGCTTCGGAGCGACTGTTGGTAACAGTCTGCGGCGTATATTGCTGTCGAGTCTTGAGGGTTCAGCGGTGACTCGGGCGCGCATCCAGGGGGTGCAGCATGAGTTTACAACGATTCCGGGTGTGGTTGAGGATGTGACGGACATTTGTCTGAACCTGAAATCACTGGTGGTGAAGAATCATTCGGCGTCAAGCAAGACGTTGAGGATCGAGAAGTACACTCGTGGAGTGGTGCGTGGCGAGGACGTGATCTGTGATGATCAGGTGGTGGTGATCAACCGTGATCTGATCATAGCAACGATGACGGACGATGTTCCATTTCAGGTTGAGATGACGGTGGAGAACGGGCGCGGGTACGTTCCGGCGAGTGAGCAGTACCAGCATGAGCCGGAGGTGGGGATTATACCGCTGGATGCGGCTTTCTCCCCGGTGACTCGTGTGCGTCACCTGATCGAGGAGACTCGTGTTGGCCAGCGTACGAATTACGACAAGCTGACTCTGGAGATCTGGACTAACGGCACGATAGCTCCTGAGATGGCGCTGGTCGAGGCTGCGAAGATTCTGCGTAAGCATTTGAACTGTTTCATTACGTTCCGTGAGCCCGGGGCCGAGGCTGGTCCGGAGGGTGGTTTGCGGGGCATGAGTGACGCGACCGGTTATTCTCCGATTGACATGGAGTTGGAGGAGAAGCTGGCGAAGAGTCTTGCGGAGTTGAATCTTTCTGTTCGGGCGACGAACTGTCTTGAGTCTGTTGGGATCAACACGGTTCGTGATCTTGTGGTGCGGAGTGAGGACGAGTTATTGCAGGTGCGTAACTTTGGCGAGACGACTTTGGATGAGGTTCGTGATCGTCTGTTGAAGATTGATCTGAAGCTGGGCATGCGACTTCCGAATCAGGCTCGTTGAGTGCCCTGGGGTTTGCTGGTGTAGTAGTGGTGTTGTTTGGGGGTTGTGGGGTTGTCCTGCAGTGCCTCCGGTCACAGTGAAATTCAGAATGAGTGGGTCTCGGTCATGAGACATCGATGTGCGGGTCGTAAGCTTGGTCGTAATGCATCGCATCGTAAGGCGATGTTTCGAAATATGGCGGTCAGCCTGATCCTGACGGTTCGTCGCGATGAGGAATCGGAGGGTGCTGCGAAGGCCGCGGGTCGGATTGTGACGACGGTCGCTAAGGCGAAGGAGTTGCGTCCGTTTGTTGAGAAGTTGGTGACGATGGGTCGGAAGGCTCGTCGAATCACGGAGTCTGCTGCGGAGTATCGGACGACAGCGGAGCGTCGGAGTGATGCGTGGAAGCAGTGGCAGGAGTCTGAGGCTGGTCGGAACTGGGTGCGGGTGACTGCACCGGCGCTGGCGCTGCGTCGGCGGGCTTTTTCGGCACTGCGTGACGAGAAGGCTGTGGACATTCTCTTTGGAGAATTGTCCGAGCGATTTGCATCTCGTGAGGGCGGGTATACTCGCATTGTTCGTTTGGCGAAGGTGCGTCTTGGTGATGGTGGCGAGCAGGCGATCATTGAGTTTGTGGGTGATCGCGACCGGCCAGGTAAGCGTGCAAAACGAGCGGCTCCGGCTGTGGAGACGGCTGAAGCGGTCGGCTGATTGGTTTGGCATTCTGGAACTGAGTGCAGCCTGGTTCGCACGAACCAGGCTTTTTTTGTGGTGTTCCGGGGTGGGGCTTGCGTGGCGGTGTGTGTCGGGAATGGCAACCGTTGTTGACTTCCTGCGTTGCTCGGTTCCATTTTCCGTCAGCATTCTTAGTATGCTGTTCTGGGCGGTGTGTGACTTGCTGAGCGTTGGGTGCGTGTGATTCGACGTTTGTTTCGAACGAAGCAGGCGGTAACCGGAGGATTGAGATGAAGATTCGTTGGCGTGGGCTGGAACTTCCGAGTCGAGTGGCTGTGGACCGTGAAACGCGAACAGCAACTTACGGGCGTTTTGTGGCTGAGCCATTTGAGCGGGGTTTTGGTGCGACTGTTGGTAACAGTCTGCGTCGGATTTTGCTGTCCAGTCTGGAGGGTTCAGCGGTAACGCGGGCTCGCATACAGGGAATTCAGCATGAGTTCACTACGATTCCCGGTGTTGTGGAGGATGTCACTGACATTTGTCTGAATATGAAGTCGCTGGTGGTCAAGAATTACTCGGCTTCCAGTCGGACCCTGCGTATCGATAAGCAGACTCGGGGTCCGGTGACTGGTGCTGACGTGATTTGCGACGATCAGGTGGTAGTGATCAGTCGGGATCTGGTGATTGCGACATTGACGGACGACGTACCGTTTCAGGTGGAGATGACGGTAGAGAATGGGCGTAGTTTTGTTCCTGCGAGTGAGCAATTTCAGCATGAGCCGGAGGTGGGCATTATTCCTCTGGATGCCACATTTTCACCTGTGACTCGAGTTCGCCACATTGTCGAGGAGACTCGTGTTGGCCAGCGGACGAACTACGAGAAGCTGACGATTGAGATCTGGACGAATGGCACGGTGGAGCCAGAGATGGCCATGGTTGAGGCGGCAAAGATTCTGCGGAAACATTTGAGCTGTTTCATTACTTTTCGTGAGCCAGGCCCGGAGGATTCGGCGGACTTTTCCCGCACGGCTCCTGTGGTGGACATGGAGTTGGAGGAGAAGCTGGCGAAGAGTCTTGCGGAGTTGAATCTTTCTGTTCGGGCGACGAACTGTCTTGAGTCTGTCGGGATCAACACGGTTCGTGATCTTGTGGTGCGGAGTGAGGACGAGTTATTGCAGGTGCGTAACTTTGGCGAGACGACTTTGGATGAGGTTCGGGATCGTCTGTTGAAGATTGATCTGAGGCTGGGGATGCGTCTGCCGAATCATTCGCGTTAGTTCACGGGAACAGTTTGTCGCGAAGGATCTGCCACCAGGAATCTGGTGGCATTTTTTTTGGGGGGGCAGTGGTTCAGGTTCCGCGGACGTCGCCGAACATTTCGAGGTGGAGTCTGGGGGAGAAATTGAAGCCGTTTGAGAGGGCCAGTTGACGAACCCAGTGTGATTTATCGCGGAGTTGTTCGCGAGTTCGTGCCTGTGGCATCAGCCAGACTGCGGAGGGGGGCAGCAGTGGGAGCAGTTGCGTCCACGTGAGGATCTCGTGGATATCTTCGGGTTGATCGACGACGAATTTGAGGATGGAGGGTGACTGCTGGATGAGTGTCTGGACGACTGCGGGTTGAAACCGCGTGGTCTGATGTCGTTCATTCCAGCGTGGGTCGTTGGGAGCCGAGTTGGCCAGTTTGGGGCTGATTGCGAAAAGATCGCAGCGTGTTGGAGAGTTTACGGTGCCGGCGGTTTCGACGGTGACGCGTTTTCCGAGGGACTGGCATCGATGTGCCAGTTCTGGCAGATCGGGAACGAGGAGTGGTTCACCTCCGGTGAGAACAACGTCCGGGGTGTCTGAGGCTGCGACTTTGTGGACGAGGTCATCGACGGTCCACGCGTTGCCTTCCGGCTTCCAGGAGGTGTATGGGGTATCGCAGAACGAGCATCTGAGGTTACAACCTGAGGTGCGAATGAAGAGCGAGGGGGTACCGGCCCACGGGCCTTCTCCCTGGATGGATTCGAAAATTTCCGCGATCTGCATGTTGACCTGAGTGGGGGCGTGGTCGGAGTGGAGTCTGGCGATTTCTGAACAGCGTGGGACCGTCTGATTATAGTCAGCGTGGTGTGGGAAGTCACTTGTGGTTCGCAGGATGTGTGGGGCGTGGAGATGTTTGTGGCAGGCAGGCTGCGAGTGTGGCTGCGATGGCGATGGTCAGGTGGATCTGGTTAACGATTCGCGAGCGGTCGTGGAGGGTTCTGAAGTCTTCCGTGCGTTCCTGTCCGGGAGGGGTGATGAGTTTGAGGAGGGGTTTGTAAGTGAGTGTGTAGTCAGCGACTGCGATGATCAGTGCCGTGCAAGTCAGCAGTGCGACGATGATTGCGTTACGGCGATTCTGTGCTGGTTTTATGGTGGCGGAGAGGCAGGCGGTGGCGGCAGCAGTTCCGAGTGTCAGCCAGCAGTACAGGTAGTACCATGGGAAGCGGACAGTGGCCAGCTGATCGCGGATCGTGGAGTCAAATCCGTGGAATCGTTGTTCGGCGACGCTGGTGACGACAAAGAGGGCGGCGCCGCCGATCCACGCAGGCAGCAGCAGGCGGGTGGCTGTGGCGGCAACGTGAGCAACAGTTGAGGTGGGTGTTTGATTCATGACCGTGTATCTGTCGAATGCGGGAATCTGAGATTCGGGGTGTCGGGTTGTGGTGTATCCGCTGAGTGGAGTGGAGGATTCGGGGGAGAGATTACGGGGAGTTTGGTGTCCTGGGCAAGCACTGGCAGTCGGTAACGGACAGAAACCCGGGTGTTAATGGTGTAGAAAGGCGGGAATTCATGGTTCTGCGGATACTGAGCCTGTTCCGAGGGCTGTTTTTCAGTGTGGAAACTCGTCTTATTCGCGAATTCAGCGGTCGTCGGGCGGAGCTGGAGCATGCGTATTTTGAGTTGTGTTCGACTGCCGGGAAGCCTCGTGGACTGCGTTGGGACCGTTGTGACTGGCTGCAGGAGGGGGTTTTGCTGCGTGAGCGTCAGACGGGTGGCTGGTGGTTGCTGCGGGGAGTGAATCTGTCGTTTGAGGCGATTGAGGGTGGCGACATGGAGGATGTTGCGGCTGTGGGGCTGTTACGGGATGCGTGTGCGGTGTATGTGTATGCGGCGGGTGGCTGGCGTCCATCCGGTCGTACGCTGTTCAACATGGATACAGTGCGAGCCGCGGGTCAGCTTGCGGAGACGCATGAGCAGATGCGGGTGTTTCGTGTTGGGGGGTGAAAAGCGTGAGACCGTGGCAGTTGGCTGCCACGGTCTCGAGATTTTTCTGACGGCCGGGTCTGCTGTCAGTAGGTCAGGATTGCGTCGATCCCGAACACGGTGGAGTTGAACAACTCGTCGTAGGCTCCTGCCGGCGCACCAGGTGAGAACATGTGGCGTACTTCCGGTCGGATGACGAGCATGTCAACCGGTTTGATGTTCACGCCGTAGGTGACGGTGTTGTAGGAGATTGAGTCAGCCTTGTACCATTCCTGACGAACACCGGCCTTCAGCTGGTCATTGATCGTGTAGAACAGGTAGTTGATCTGACCTACGGAATCGCGGGCGATTCCATTCACTGCGAAGTCAGCATCCAGGTCGGAGTTCAGCACGTCGATCTGGTGCACCGACTGTACGGCATCGGTCCAGTTGTGTGACAGGATCACGCTGTTGATGGATCCATCTCCGCGCCAGCCCTGGTTGCCTGTCGTCATCATGTAGGTGAGCGACGTGGCTTCGGACAGGGAGTAGATGAAACCGCCGAGGAATGCGCTGCCACCGTTCAGCTGATCGAAGCCGGTGTCCATACCCAGTGTCCAGCCACCGAGGACGGACAGGTTGTCACCTGCTGCGTAGGTAGCGAGGGCACCAGTGTGAGTGAATGGTTCACTGTTGTAGAAGGTGATCTGGCGACTGAAGAAGAAGTTACCACCGGAGGGGATCACTTCGTAGCCGATCGGCGTATAGAAGTGCCCGAGTTTCACGGAGAGGTCACCTGATGCGACTTCAGCGTACAGCTGCGGGAGAGCCCATTCGTAGATGCCGTGATTCCACGAGTCATCGTAGTCATAACGACCGAAATTATTGCCGAACGACTGAGCCTCGTTTCCATCGGTACCGTAGATGGCTTCAGCTCGGAAGCCGAAGTCCAGGCCTTTGGAACCATCAGCGGTGCGGCCGACGTAGAGACCCTGCTGGTTCAGGCCCAGCACATCCCATTCCTTCTGATTGAGCAGAACGCCGTTACCGGTGAAAGAGCCATCGGGGTTGTTCTGGTAGCCGAACTGTGTCCAGCCGCCAAATTCAATCCCGCTGCCGGATTCACCGAACAGGCCACTGTCGCATCCTTCGGCGCAGCTGTCTCCGAGCGGGTCACCGCACGGATCTGCTGCCCCGGTGTCACAGACTGACTGAGGAGCACTGCAGTTGGCGTTGTTTCCGCAGCCATCACCGCAGGCACTCATCTTTGCCAGCTGATCGGTCAGTTTCTGTCCGGCATCGTTGAAGATCTGTTCGCACGATTTGCAGTCCGGGCAACCTGCAGTTGTGCATCCTTCCGAGCAGCCATCGCCTGCAGCTGCAATCCCTGCGGCCGAGAAGGCACTGAGCAGAGCTGCGCTGGACAGGAGTGACTTCCATGATCGCTTGACCATTTCCAATCCCTCGCGTTCATCCATGACCCGCGGAACACCAAAATCCCTCCCTGAGATCGTGGTATTCTGGATCCGGTTTACCTGCCAACATCCCGCGTCGGAGTCACTGCGAGTGACGCAATTGTCGGCAAAAACTCCCGAGCCCACACAATGTGAAGAAGGCTCAACCAGGGCTGTTACCGGTATCGTCGCTCTGTAGCGGTCAGTACGAAAGGGAAGCCTGCGAATGGCATTTGAAACGCAGACTTATCTGTCAGTCTGAATATAACTGACATATCCGTCAGTCTTTGTGCAGGTTTCCTGTTTTAACCGAGGGGAGTTCCGGGTGGGGGTTCAGTCAATGATTTTGCTGATGGGATATTCCACGATCCCGCGGGCTCCAGCGGCCTTAAGGCGGGGGATGATCGTGCGGACGATGTTTTCATCGACGATGGTATTGAGGGCGACCCAGGCGGGGTCGGAGAGGTGAGAAACGGTGGGTTTCTGGAGTGCGGGCAGGATTGCCAGCACTGCTGAAAGGTTGTGTTCGAGTGTGTTCATCATGAGTCCGACCTTGCCTTCAGCTTCGAGGCAGGACTGCAGCATCAGGGCAATGTTCTGGATTTTTTCCTGAATCCACAGATCGTTCCATGAGGATTTGTTGGCGATGAAGCGGGTGGTGCTTTGCAGCAGTTCTTCGACGATTCTGAGATTATTGGCTTTGAGTGAGCTGCCGGTTTCGGTGACTTCGACGATGGCGTCTGCGAGTCTGGGTGGTTTGACTTCGGTGGCACCCCAGGAGAATTCGACGCGTGCGGTGACACCGTGGCTGGCGAGGAATCGTGTGGTGAGACCGACGACTTCGGTCGCGATGGTTTTGTCCTGGAGGTCTTTGACGGAGCGAACTGTGGAGTCTTCGGGGACGCACAGGACCCAGCGAACCGGGCGGCGACTGACTTTTGAAAACACGAGTTCGCAGACTTCGTGTACGTCGGCGCCGGTTTCGAGTATCCAGTCGAAGCCTGTGATACCGGCATCGAGAATGCCATTTTCGACGTAGCGTGCCATTTCCTGAGCGCGGATGAGCATGCACTCAATTTCCGGATCGTCAATCGATGGGAAGTAGGAGCGGGAGGCGAATTTGATGTTATAGCCGGCTTTGCTGAAGAGTGCTGCAGTGGATTCCTGCAGACTGCCAGCCGGGATACCGAGGCGAAGGACGCGACCGGTCATGTGGAGACTTCCGGGAAGGGTGATGATTTCGGGAGTATCAGCGGTGGTAGACGGTTTTGGGATCGAAGATCTGTTGTCCTTCGACGGTGAAGCTGCCGGTTTCCGGGAGGACTCGACGGAAGAAGCACGAGCGATAGCCTTCGTGGCAGGCGGCCCCACCGATCTGGCGGACTTTCAGCAGCAGTGTATCACCATCGCAGTCGAACCATGCGGACAGTAGTTCCTGCACATTTCCGCTTTCTTCGCCTTTTCGCCAGAGTTTTTTGCGACTGCGGCTGTAGTAGCAGACTTTCCCGGTGCTCAGTGTTTCCTGCCATGATTCGCGATTCATCCATGCCATCATGAGGACATCACCGGTTTCGGCATCCTGAGCGATTGCGGGGATGAGTTCATGGGAATCGAAGTCGGGTCCGGTCACCGGTTTCATTGTGTTGGCTGTGGTTTCTGTGGTTTGGTGGTTCGTACTGGGTGCCTGTGCGGTAAAATTCTGTGGTTTTACTGTACAGACCGTTTCCTGTGTTCTCCAGCACGACAGCAATTCCGAATTCAGGTTGTGTCTTTTTTCCGACTGGCGGATGGATTTTCCAAATCCGAAAAAATGCATTCGTGGTGAAGTGGTGGCGGTGAGGTGTGAGGCAACTGGCGGGGTGTGCCATTCGCCGATACACTCGCGCGGCAGTGAATTCGGTTCTGTCAGGCATTTATGTGGCATTCAGCGGGAAAAGTTCTGTGAAACTCTGCAAAATCCGACTCAGCGATGGTTCTCTGCGGGTGGCGTCGATGCTGGAATCTGAGGTACGACTGCTGGATCTGACTCAGATTGACCAGTGTCATTCCCTGATGGACATTCTGAATTCGTCGGATCCGTTTGGTCTGGCGCGTTTTCTGCTGCGTCCGAATGCTGTGGCCTATCCATTGACTGCCATCACGGTGCTGGCACCGATTGACGATCAGGAGGTCTGGGCTGCGGGTGTGACCTACAAGCGAAGTCAGATTGCGAGGATGGAAGAGTCGGAGTCAGCGGCGTCGCATTATGACAGGGTGTATACGGCGGACCGACCGGAGTTGTTCTTCAAGGCGACTCCGCACCGAGTGTCGGGACCGGGTCAGCCTTTGCGTGTTCGTTCGGACAGCCGGTGGAGTGTTCCGGAGCCGGAGTTTACTCTGGTTGCGGGTCCGGGCGGTCGCATCGTTGGCTATACAATCGGGAACGACATGTCGGCGCGGGATATTGAGGGCGAGAATCCCCTGTATCTGCCGCAGGCCAAGTTTTACCGGCAGTGTGCGGGACTGGGACCTTGTGTTCTGCTGGCGGAACAGTCGCTGGAGCCTGACGATGTTGAGATCAGCCTGCAGATTCGTCGTGGTGGTGCTGCAGTATTTTCCGGTGCAACAAAACTCAGTCAGATGAAACGGACTCCGGAGGAGTTGATTGGCTGGTTATTTCGTGAGAACGATCTTCCGCGGGGTGCGTTTCTGATGACCGGCACGGGGATCGTTCCGGATGACAGTTTTACGCTGGAGCATGATGACGAGGTCAGCATCAGCATTTCGGGGATCGGGACACTGACGAATCCGATTGTGAAGGATGTCGCCTGAGTGGTGGCAGTGACGGGGGAGCCATGTCAAGGTCGGTGAAGAAGGTCACGGTACCGATGTTTCGTCAGGCGAGCTCAGAGGGCCGTCGTTTGACAATGCTGACGGCCTACGACTATCTGTGGGCCGGGATTTTTGACGAGGCTGGTGTCGACAGTATTCTGGTGGGTGACAGTCTGGCGATGATTGTGCAGGGCCACAGTACGACTCTGCCGGTCACTGTGTCGGAGATGATTTACCATGGCCGGGCAGTGATGCGAGCAGTGCGGCGTGCTCTGGTGGTCGTGGACATGCCGTTCATGAGTTATCAGGCGAGCGTATCGGAAGCGATTCGGAATGCTGGCAGGATCATCAAGCGTACGGGTGCTGATGCGGTCAAGCTGGAGGGCGGGGCGATTCAGGCGGAGACGATTCGATCGATTGGCCGTGCGGATATTCCGGTGATGGCGCACATAGGCATGCGGCCTCAGGCAGTCCGTCAGCTTGGTGGGATGGGAAAGATTCAGCGAGACGAACAGCAGTTGCTTGACGATGCTCGTGCGGCTGAAGACGCCGGTGCCTTTGCGATTGTGCTGGAGTTAATACCTGAGGATCTGGCTGGTCGGATTACGGAGAGTCTGAGTATTCCGACGATCGGTATTGGTGCTGGTCCGAGGTGTACGGGTCAGGTGCTGGTGGGGGCAGACATGCTGGGTCTGAACACGGGCTTTCGTCCTCGTTTTCTGAAGCAGTTTGGAGATCTGCGGGAGCGGGCTGATACTGCGGTGCGGCAGTACATCTCTGAGGTTCAGGGCGGTCAGTTTCCGGGTCCTGAGCATTCCCACAGCTGACTGCTGCAGTTGCGACACCAGCAGACTCGCGAGCGGAGGGCCCTTGTTATCTGACGATCAGTTCGGGGAAGTTTTGGGGGTTGTCTGCGTGGATTGCGGTGTTCAGCGATTTTCGCTGCTGCGGCGAGTGGAACCGAAGCCGAAGGTGGCAGTTCTCATGAGTTGTTCACTATTGCGGGAGTATTCAGCGAACTGCTGCAGCAGGAGTTGCTGTGGTCCTTCAGCGGCCTGGATCTGAGCGAGGAACTGGAGGCGAGCCTGGGCTTGTGCTGGTGGCAGTTGCATGAGTTCCTGCTGCTGGGCAGCGGGCAGGCTGTCGAATTCGGCGAGTACAGCATCATCGGAGACCGGGAAATCATGCAGGAGATCTCTGCCAAGCTGAGTGGCAGACTGTCCGAGTACGGCATAGACGACGGGTGTGAGCCAATAGACTTCAATGCCGCGTCCTTCAACAGTTCGCAGTGCGGTTCGGAACTTCTGTTTCCAGTCATCGTCATGAACACAATCGATCAGCAGTTGCTTCATGAGTTTCATTTTTTGTGCAACGACTTCATTTCGCTGCGGCTGTTCGCCCTGTTCTGCGAGTTGTCGGAACATCCAGAGGATCAGGCTGAGTGATCTGAGTCGGTCATTGGGCAGTTCGTTGAGCCCCTGCTGAATGGGTACCGGACGTTCGTTTTCGGGTACCAACTGGAAGACGATGGCTTCAAGTTCTTTGTGAGTCATGTGCAGGCGTGGAAAGAATCGTTCGTAGGTGGCCGGGAAGCGAATTTCGATTTCGGCGCTGGCGCGGATTTGGGTGGAATTCCAGCGGTCCTTCACAAATTTCAGTCGTTCATTTTCGTCGAGTGCGGCCCATGCGTCCCAGTCGGCTCGTGACAGATCCTTCCACCAGTTTCCGAAGCGTGCGAGTGCGGCCTTTGCCGGGGGTGATGAGCCGGAGAGCGCGTGAATTTCCTGCAATTGCTGCTGACGTTGAGCGGGTTGTGCGAGGTAATCCCGGAAGCTGAGTCGCAGCAGGTGCTGGTCAGGTTTGTCGAGTTGGCTGAATTGTTCTGCTTTTTGTGCGAGAAGAGTCTGTTCGGCACTGCGTGTGCCGATGGCTGCGAGGGCAGCAGTGATCCCGAGTATGAGGCCGGAGCAGCCGAGCAGGCGGTGTCGAGTGTGTGAATGCATCATGGCTGAGCATCCGATCTGTTTTCGTCATTCTGAGCGAGTTGTTTCAGGAATGCGGCGTCGGGTATCTGCCGCATGTTCTGATAGTCGAGCAGGAGGTCGAGATTCTGCAGGAGTTGTTCGTCCTGTGGGGAGACCTTTGGGGCATTTCCTGCGAGGGCGAGTCCGGCAGCACTTCCTGCGAATCCGGCAGCAGTCCAAAGGAGCGTGAGCAGAGTGGCAGCCAGCAGGCTGTTGATGGGGGATCGCGTCTGTTCGGGCTGTGAGTGTGCAGAGTCTGGCGTGGAGACTGTGCGGACGGAGGCCAGGGTTTTGCGGGTGAATTCTCCGCTGGCCGCCGCTTCTTCGAGAGCTCCGAGCATCTGCCACGTGCGATCGAGGCTTTCAGCGGCTTTGCGGAGAGCAGGTTCTGCTGCGAGTTCTTTTTCGAGGAGTTCAGATTCTTCTGCCGGCAATTCTCCGTCGAGGTAAGCGACGAGTCTGGTGAGGCGAGGATCGGTCGGGGTTGCGTCAACTTCATGATGTTCTGATTCTGATTCAGAGGGGCTCATCAGTGCGCTCTTTCAGGCAAATTTCTCCAGTGTTTCCTTCAGGTGAATACGAGCACGTGAGAGCAGGGACTTCACGGCGACGGTTCCCAGTCCCATGATTTCGCCGATTTCCTCATAACTCATCTCTTCAAACTTATGCAGGATCACTGCGGTTTTCTGTCGATCGCTGAGTTCATCGATGGCGGAGCGGACAACTTCACGCATTTCGAGTGAGTCGAGTTGTCGCGAGGGCATGAGGGCGGATTTTTCTGCGAGACTGGTGTCGGCGGTCAGTTGTTCGTGGCTGCCGGAGCCGGATGCCAGGGAGAATTCTCGCCGTTTCAGATTTCCGCGGCGATGATTGCTGGCGAGGTTGTGAGCGATGCGAAACAGCCACGTTGAGAATCTGGCGGTGGGCTCGTAGCGTTCACGGGATCGGAATATTCGAAGAAAGACTTCCTGAGCGAGGTCTTCCGAGGCTGGCCGATCGTGCACGATGTGGAAGAAAAACCCAACGAGGCGATCCTGGTATCTGAGCACGAGGTCTTCGAATGCAGCATTGTCGCCCTCGGAGACCTTCAGCATGAGCTGAACATCCGGGTCGGCGATGTACTGATTCCTGATGGACTGGGAGACCAAAGTCGGCTCCGATCAGAACTTCAAAGGCCTGCCGCCTCTATCAAAGCGGCCTGCCGGGCAAACAGGCGGTGCAATTTAGGGGGAACAGTGAACTGCAGGCAAGCGAACGGACGTGTGTTTCCCTGTCAGCGGGGGTCTTTCAGGGAGCCATTCCGAGGGAAGCGCGTAAAAAAACCTCGATCTGGCAGACCGAGGTTATGACCCCAAGGGGATTTGAACCCCTGTTACCGGAATGAAAATCCGATGTCCTGGACCTAACTAGACGATGGGGCCGGGCAGACCGATATTTAAGCATCCCAGACAACGAAATCAATTCATTGCCTGAACTGTGTCGCTGGATTCTTCGGAACTGGACTGCCCAAACTTGAGTTTTTCCTGCAACAGTGTCTGCAGGATTTCTTCGCGATGCACCGCGACGTCTCGGGGTGCATCGACACCGATACGCACGCGATCGCCACGAATCTGCACAATCCGAATCACAATGTTATCGTTGATTCGGATGCACTGGTCTTCCTTCCTTGACAGCACCAGCATGACAATCCCCCCCCAATTGCGGACTGGTTTCCGGAGGCTGGTTTCCGAATTGTGTTCGGGGTCCCGAGCATTCTGCTCAGGTTCGCCAGCCAAGCGAAAAGCGGGACAGATCTGGCCCGATTTTTGCTTCGGTATACCAAAATGCTAGGAGGGGATAATCAGACAGTCAAGGAGATAACCGGCAAAAGCTGCCGGTGTTTTGAAGACGCAACACAGAATCAGGTGGGATTATTGATCGTCACACCTGTTTTTGTGTTCAGGGTGTCAGATCAGGTCCTTGAGCTTCTTGAGGGCTTTGACCTTGACCATCTTGCGTGCGGGCTTTGGCGGATAGGTGATGGGTTCACCGGTCCGTGGGTTGGTGCCAGTACGCTCTTTGGTTGCCGGCTTGGTGTGGACGTAGATCTTGACGAGTCCAGGGAGTGTGAAGATCCCGGGGCCTTTGGAGACATTTTCCGTAATCACGGCTTCGAGAGCTTCGAGTACGGCCCCGACTTCCTTGCGACTGTTACCTGTCTTTTCAGCCAGCGAGTTCAGGATTTCGGACTTGGAAATCGATTTCGGCTTCACTGCTTTTTTGGCCATCTCAGAGCATCTCCGATTTTCTGGTCATAGTTCAAGAACATTGAGGATGAGGGTGAACGATTGGATTCGCACAAATCCCTCGGTGTTTTTGCTCGGAAGTAAACCGCCCTGATTTCGGCCTGTCAATCCATCGAATCTCAGAAAATCCGCATTTCCGGGCTTTTTTGCGGTTTTCTGGTGTACACAGAGTCTGGAGGATGCGGGAAGTCATCCGAGAGAACGTTTTCGGGCTGGCTTGAATCTCTGTTTTTTGTGGTGTGTTTTGGTAGTTGGGTTGGTTGTGGGGCGGTCGCAAAAAGTGATTTCGGAGCAGAGCATGCAGGCTGAAAAGTGGCGAAAAAGGCTGTTTTATCACGTTTCGGCAGTTTGTTTTGTTGCCTGCGGAGTGTTGTGTCCTGCTGGGGGGCAGGACGAACTGCGTCAACTGGTTTATCACCATCCAGGCCTGGAAGTGGATTTGGGGGTGGGATTGTGGGCGTGGCCGATTCCGATGGATGCCGATGCAGACGGTGATCTGGATCTGGTGGTCAGTTGTCCGGACAAGCCATCGAATGGATTGTGGTTTTTCGAGAATGCCGAGGGTCGGACGTCGGAGCATCGGTTTCCGGTGTTTCGGCCGGGGCGTTTTCTGGGTCGGACTGTGCATTACGTGATGCCCAGTTATGTGGGTGGGCAGGTGCGGATTCTGTCTCCGGGGTACGAGTATGTCAGCATTTTCGAGGGTGGACTGGGGCAGCGTAAGAAGTTGTCTGTGGACGCGTCATTTCACAAGCCTCAGGGGCGTCAGCCGAAGGGGCCGAAGGTGCGTCACAATCAGTGGCGGTACTGCGACTACGATGCGGATGGTCGAACAGATTTGATCGTGGCGATTGAGGACTGGAGTTTTTATGGCTGGGATGATGCGTGGGATCAGTCCGGGAAGTGGGTGAATGGGCCATTGCATGGCTGGGTGTATGTATTTCTGAATCGTGGCAGCGAAACGGCTGCTGCGTATGAGCAGCCGTTTCGGGTGCAGGCGGGGGGCCGTGATCTGGACGTATTTGGTTGTCCATCCCCGAATTTTGAGGACTTTGACGGTGACGGGGATCTGGATCTGATTTGCGGTGAGTTTCTGGACGGTCTGACGTGGTTTGAGAATGTGGGCAGTCGGGCGGAGCCTGAGTATTCAGCGGGTGTGCGACTGCGGGCGGAATCTGGTCAGCCGCTGGTGATGGATCTGCAGATGATTGTTCCGGTGGCGATAGACTGGGATCTGGACGGCGATGTGGATCTGGTGGTGGGCGATGAGGATGGTCGAGTGGGGCTGCTGGAGAACGTGACGGTTACGGGTCAGCGGGGGGCTCCTGTGTTCCGGGCACCGGTGTATTTTCGGCAGCAGGCTGAGGCGTTGAAGTGTGGGGCGCTGGCGACTCCGGTGGGTGTGGACTGGGACGGTGATGGAGACACAGACCTTGTCTCGGGCAATACAGCGGGTTATGTCGAGGTATTTCATAATCTGAGTGGTGCTGGTGTAGCGGAACCGCGGTGGTCTGCGGGCGAGCGTTTGCGTGTGGGGGGTGATGTGTTTCGTGTTCAGGCGGGTTTGAACGGCAGTATTCAGGGGCCGGCCGAGGCGAAGTGGGGGTATACGACTCTGAGTGTGGCGGACTGGGATGCGGACGGTCTTCCCGACATTATCTACAACTCGATCCTGGGCCGTGTGAGCTGGCTGAAGAACGAGGGGACTCGAGCGGAGCCGCGTTTCAGGGAGTCACGACCTGTGGATGTGGAGTGGGTTGGTGCGCAGCCTGAGCTGGCGTGGGGCTGGCTGCGACCGGAGGGTGCGGGACTGCTGACGCAGTGGCGAACGACTCCGGTTGCTGTGGATCTGAATCGTGATGGTCTGATGGATCTGGTGATGCTGGATCATGAGGGTTATCTGGCTTTTTTTGAGCGTGTTCGTCGGGATGATCGGCTGATTCTGCGGGCACCGCGGCGGGCTTTTGTGGATCAGCAGGGTCAGCCGATTCGGCTGACGAGCGGTGTGGCGGGGAAGAGTGGCAGGCGCAAGTTGTGTGCAACGGACTGGGATGGTGATGGTCTGACGGATTTTCTGCTGAATTCTGCCAATGCGGATCTGCTGAGGTGTGTGGAGTCTGGTTCGGGTGTGTGGGTCATGGTTCCCGCAGGGACTCTGGCAAAACGCAACATTGAAGGGCATGATGTGAGTCCGACAACGGTGGATTTTGATGGGGACGGGGTGCCTGACTTTCTGGGAGGAGCGGAAGACGGCCGATTTTACTTTTTGCGGAACAGTCGTTCGCAGCGGCATTGATGATGTGCGGAACGACCATGGGTGCATTGTCAGCGTTTGACCGGGAGGATCGGGAGATGGCGAAGATTGCGGTTCTGGGAACGCTGGACAGCAAGGGGTCTGAGCATGCGTATGTGGCGGAGCAGATTCGGGAACTGGGCCATATTCCGGTGCTGATAGATACGGGGACTCTGGCGGCACCGACGGTGATTCCGGACATAGGCAGGGAGGCTGCCTTGTCTGCGGCGGGTCTGGATCCTGCTGTGGTACTGTCGCAGCGGGATCGGGGTACTGCTGTTTCCGCGATGGCGAAAGCGGCGTCGGTGTTTTTACCGAGGCTGTGTGCTGAGCATGGTCTGGCGGGTGTGATTTCGCTGGGTGGCAGCAGTGGCACGGCCATTGCGTCTGCGGGTATGCGAGCCCTGCCGATTGGATTTCCGCGGTTGATTGTCAGCACGATGGCCGGTGGCAACACCGGGAGTTACGTGGGCACTCAGGACATCACGATCATGCCGGCGGTGGTTGACGTCGCGGGACTGAATCGTATTTCTCGTGTGGTGCTGTCGCGGGCGGCGGGGGCGATCTGTGGCATGGTTTCCGTGAAGCCGGCTGTTGCTGGAGAACGGCCTGTGATTGTGGCCAGCATGTTCGGGAATACGACGGGCTGTATCAATGCGGCGGTGCCGCTGCTGGAGCGGGCTGGTTACGAGGTCCTGGTGTTTCATGCGAATGGTACGGGTGGTCGGACGATGGAGTCACTGATAGAGAGTGGTCTGGTCTCGGGAGTGCTGGATGTGACCACGACGGAGCTGGCGGATGAGCTGGCAGGCGGTGTATTGTCGGCGGGTCCGGAGCGGGGCTTTGCAGCTCCGCGCTGCGGGGTTCCGGCCATTGTGACTCCGGGATGTCTGGATATGGTGAATTTCGGGTCTCCGGAGACGATTCCCGGGAAGTATGCTGGCAGAAGATTTTATGTGCATAATCCGCAGGTTACGCTGATGCGAACGACGTGTGTGGAGTGTGAGCAACTGGGTCAGATGCTGGCGGAGAGAATCAATGTTTCGAGTGGGCCGGTTACAGTGCTGCTGCCGCTGCGCGGTATCAGTGTGATCAGTGCAGCCGGCGGGCCGTTTCATGATGCGGAAGCGGATGCGATTCTGTTTTCAGCACTGTGCAATGGTCTGCGGGCTGGCGTGCGGGTGCGTGAACTGGATACTGAGATCAACTCGCCTGAGTTTGCTGCTGCCTGTGCGGAAGAGTTGTTGCTGAACATGCGGGCAGCGGGGGTTTCGGCATGATCAGTATCAGGCGCCAGGCGCTGATTGCCAATGGTCTGTTGACGTTGTGTGCCGGATTGCTGGCGCTGGTGCCGGTGTCCCGGGAAGCTGGTCAGGTGCTGACCATGCTGATGGGATGTTCGCTGATTTTTTCGGGGCTGGCGGATTACTGTGGCTGGGAGCGAATCCTGGGCTGGTTTTTTCCGGGTGGAGCTGAGAGGTCGGATCAGCCGAGTTCGCGATCTTCCCGGAAGGGATGAAACCTCTGGTATTCCCAATGTCTGTAGATTTCCGAGGTACGTACGAGTTGTTCGTGTGTACCATCTGCGGCGATCCGTCCGTTATGGATCACGACGATTCGCGTACAGCGTTTTACTGTGGACAGGCGGGAGGGCAGAAACAGGATTGTGCGATCATCACTGAGTCTCTGCCATGCATCGTCGAGCATGGCTTTGGTATCGGCATCGAGTGGGGCTTCCGGTTCTTCGATGATGAGCAGAGCGGGCTGGCGTGCTGCAGCGCGAGCGAGGCTGATGCGGAAACGCTGTCCGACGTCCAGTTGCAGTCCGTGTTCTCCGAGAGCGGTTTCGTAGCTGCGTGGCAGGCTGCGGATGAAGTGGTCGGCGTGTACCAGTTTGGCTGCTTCGACAGCCTGTTGTTTTGTGATGTCCGGACGTCCGCAGGTGATATTTTCGAGGACGGTGGCATCGAACACCGGGTCGTCACCACCGACGAAGATGGCTTCCTCCCGGAGTGACTCGAGGGTGCCTTCGCGGATATCCCGTCCATCGATGAGTACGCGACCTGAGGAGGGGTCGATGAGTCTGGGGATCATGCTGGCCAGTGCACGGGCGGGAAGTTTCTGCAGTGACAGCAGGGCGACTCGTTCTCCGAGAGTAATGCGCAGATCGAGTCCATCGAGGATCCGACGTGCATCTTCGGATTCCCAGCAGATCTGGTCGAAGGTCAGGGTGCGAGCGAGGGGGTTGAGGAAGCCGGCACCGGCAACCTGGCTGACTCCGGGGATGCGATCGAGGTAGCGGGTGATTTCGTCGGCCAGTTCCCCACCGGCGGACGAGTGGTCCGGCAGTGTGGCCAGCTCTGAGGTGGCGTGGAAGAGGATCAGCAGCAGGGGCGGCAGTGTGAGGCAGGCGAGTACGGGGAATCCGGCTGAGAGTTGCAGTGCGATGATCAGTGCGGGGATGCCGAAGGCAGCGGTCAGGAGCAGCCATGCTGCCAGTCTGCTGCGACGCTGCTGGAGTCGCAGTGCCTGTCGTTTCTGGTGATATTCTCTGAGCTGCAGTTCGAACTGCGCGTGTTCGAGGTCTTCCATTCCGAAGCCACTGACAATGCGGGCTTTTCCGAGAGTCTGTACCATCTGGCGGCGACTGCGATGGACCTGGTCATCGAGCAGTTGTTCGGCGGCGAGGTGTCGATTGCGTTCGCGGCGTATCAGAATTGCGGTGAGGATGACTGGAACTGCGGTCTGAATGGCCATCTGGCGGGCAACGAGGACAGCAGCGGCACTGGTCAGGAGCAGCAGTGGTGCTGCTGTGCAGATGCCTGTGAGCCATGCGGCAATGTGTCGTTCGAGACTTTCGGCGGACGTATGGAAAACGCGAGGTGCGTCATCGGCGTGTGTGCCCGTCAGGTCGGCCGGTTCCAGTCGCAGTGCCTTGCGATGAATGTGCTGCCGGATTCTGGAGATGATATCGGCGGCGATGGATTCACAGAGACTTCTGGCGAAGCCGTTCAGGAGGCTGTGCAGCAACCAGCATGCGGCGGCGAAGGCAGCGGTGGCGAGGGTGATGCTGCGCGGCGACTGAAGTTGCGAGGTGAAGCTGCGGATTTCGAGTGCTGAGCCGGACTGTGGCGTCAGCAGTACGACTGCGGCGGCGGTGCAGGCCATCACGGCGGCGGCGAGGAGCGTGGCGGCGAGCAGGGCCAGCAGAGCAGCGGCAGCGAGTCGAGTCGGTGGCAGTGTTCGCAGAGAAACCAGTCGCTGGAAATCGGGTGAGGACGACATGGGTGTGCTCCTGCGGCTATCCGCAGTCGGGCCGGGTTCAGAATCCAGAGCAGGGCAATTTTGAACAGCGCTGATACAGACGCTGGAGCTGTGGGGATCCCACCAGTCTTAAACGCTGTAGAAGTACGCTATCGGCAGGAAAACCGCTGAATGCCGGGAATCTGCGTCGTCGTTCAGCACGTCAGGCGAGGTCGCGATCCTCAAACAGCAGGAAGCCCAGCAGCAGCATAGCTCCGATGTACGCGGTGGCGTAGACGAGGCTGAGTCCCAGATAGTCCTGAGGAACAATTCGGCCGGTGGCGACGGCTGAGGAGATATTGAAGGCAGAAAGTGAGGGAACAACCATCGAGATGAGGCGGGCGGTGAAAATCACGGATTCGTTGGCCTGACCCTCGACGCTGGAATTCACGATGATCTCGGTCAGATTCCCCACGACAAATACTGCAAAGCAGATGACGAGGTTCATCACCATGGGCAAACGAGTGGCCACAGTCACGCTGATTGCCCCGAGGACCGCGACCTGCATGAAGGTGAGTGCGATACCTGGCAGAATGGACCCGACGACGGACATACGATCAGGGTGGGGCACCGGCAGCTCGATGTCCGAGACCCGAATCCACTGCCAGAGGGGAGTCTGGTCCAGCGATTGTTCTTTCTGGTCGTAGCCGACCTTGAAGAAGGTCAGCACTGCGAACAGCAGTGTCAGAATCAGGAACATCCAGATGACTGCCTGCAGAATACCGATGTACTTTCCGAACAGAAACTGCCGCCGGTCGATGGGTTTGCTGAGCAGCGTCATGGCTGTCTTCCCCTCGATTTCACTGGTGATACTGGTACCAGCGGTCCAGACTGCCAGCAGGGCACCAGCGATCAGCAGTGTGGCGAGGCCACATTCCGTCAGCATTTTGCCTTCGTCTTCAAAGGTGAAGAACGGCACGATGCTGTTTACGATCAGGACCAGTGCCGACAGGACCAGCAGCAGCAGAAACAGCGGCTGGCGGATGGCTTCCTTGGTGGTTGCACGCGCGATGACTCCGGGACGAGTGCCGTAGGAAACGGCGGTCAGTCCGATCATCAGGCCGAACACAGTCAGCCAGGTCCAGGTCCAGTCGATCCGCGGTGCAAGCAGCTGACTGCGAATTTCGGCGAGGTTGAGAAGCTGTTCGAGCACGTCTGTCTTCCAGGCGTTGTGTGGCGAAACCGACTGCGGTCAGAAAACCGGGACATACCGTCCCCCGTTGTGTATACGCAGACGGGTAGAGCCTGCGTTGGCGGAATTCCGAGTCCTGACCGGATTCCGTCGGAAAAACGGGGTGGGAATCTTGCAGGTGAGGATCAATTTCCGGGTGCAATCTGCGGTAAGTCGTCCGAGCGGTGATTTTTTGTGTGCAGTCGGAATCGTTGAACGCCAATGGCAGTGCAATTACTGTCGTAAATGTGTACTTATGTATATTTGTTGAAGGGTTTTGGGTTGGATCGCATTTTCGGGCATGAGGTGGGGAGTGTTGAATTGCGGTTTCCTGCTCCTATACTCAGGCGGAAGCTGTGGCGGTTCGAAAAACGTGGCGTTCTGCAAGGCAGCGTAGTGAATTTTGCTTCTTAAATTCAGGCAGGGTTAGAACATGGGGATTCGTATTGGACAGGCTGCTCCTGGTGCCGAGCTTGCATTGCAGGCCTATGATCGTACCAAGGACGGTACGGACGCTCAGTTCAGGGACATGAAGCTGTCTGACCTGAGGGGCAAGTGGGTGTGTCTGTATTTTTACCCGCTGGACTTTACGTTTGTGTGTCCGACGGAAATCATTGCGTTTGACAAGGTACTGGGAGAGTTTGCGGATCGTAACACGGTGGTGTTGACGGCCAGCACGGACAGTGTTTTCAGCCACAAGGGCTGGTGTGATTCGCACAAGGAGCTGGGCCAGCTGAAGCATCTGATGATTGGTGATACGAACCACCAGTTGTCATCAGCCTACGAGGTGCTGGACTGTGGCAAGGGTATTGCGTATCGCGGCGTGTATCTGATTGATCCTCAGGGAGTGCTGCGGTGGCTGGCGGTTCACGACCTTGGAGTTGGCCGGAATGTGGATGAGGTGCTGCGTGTGCTGGATGCATTGCAGACGGACAAGCTGTGTCCCTGCAACTGGAAGCCTGGCCAGCAGACGTTGAACTGAAGCGGTCAGCGGATTGCTGAGTGCATGGAAAGCGCCGTGGAACCCTGTGTTTCCACGGCATTTTTCATTTTTGGCTGGAGAGTTGCTGGTCAGACTTTGACCAGTTTTGTGATGCGGCCGGTGGCGACCCATTCGGCGACGAAGAGATCGCCATTTGGTGCGAAGCAGGCATCATGTGGGTGGACGAACTGGCCATCCTTCCATTGATCCGGTTTGCCGCGCAGGTCTTTGACTTCATCGAGTCTTTCGATTGCGCGTCCCAGTCGGGCGACGACTTCGTTCTTTTCGTTCAGCAGCGTGACGCAGGCTTTCAATTCGGGGACGAGCATCAGATTTCCGTGAGTTTCGACGTTGGCAGGCAAGCCGAAGCCGGTGAGAGTTTCGCGGTAGTTACCGTCCATAGAGAAGATCTGCAGTGTATTGTGAGCGCGGTCTGTGACGACGATGGACGGATCCTTTCCGGGCCGGTTATCGACCCATAGTCCGTGGGCGGTATTGAAGGTCCCTTTGCCTTCTCCGGCTCCTCCGAACGAACTTTTCCAGTTGCCGTTGCTGTCGAATCGGTGGATTGCGAAGGTGCCGTAGCCATCTGCGAGCAGGAAGCCGCCATCGTCAAGGAATGCGAAATTTGTGGGCAGGAAGCCTTTGCGATTCCAGGAGGGTTCGGTGGAGGTATTTTCGCCTTCGGCATAGAGGCCGGATTCCATGGGTGCTTTTTTGTACCAGACGATTTCGCCGTTGAGTGTCATTTTGGCGAAGGCTTTGACCTGCTGGTAGGCTGCCACGTAGAGGAATTCCTGTGAGCCTTCTTTGCGGATTTCGATGCCGTGTCCGCCGCCCTGGAACTGAGCTCCGAAGGCGCGGATGAATTTTCCTGTGGGGTCGAAGACGAAGATGGAGGGGTGATCCTTGAGATCTCGTCGACCTTCATGAATGACGTAGAGATTTCCGGCGCCGTCGAGTGCGACGTTGTGTGTGGTTTGCCATGAGTATTGAGCGGGGAGTTGTGGGAAGTTGTGAACAGCGCGGTACTGGTATTCGCCTTCGCCGATAATGGTTTCGTTGCCGAAGCGGCGTGAGGCGTTTGCGGTGGCGGGTGCAGCGAGAGCCGCAGAGGCGGCGAGTGCGGTGGAGACAAACCGTCGTCGTGAGGCAGTTGTCTGGTTCATTTGAGGGCTCCGGGAATGCAGTTGTGTGGGGTGAGTATCGAGCGACCGGTTGATTGATTTAGCAGGGGATTGTCAGAGAATCCAGCGGTTGAGCCCCTGTCGGGATTCCGGGTCGAGAAAATCGCCATGATTTTCGGGTTCGGACTGTTTTTCTGTGCGTTTCGCAGCTGTCTCGGCGATAATCGGGGGGTTTCCGGTCGTACGGCTGCTGGTGTGCAGCGTGTTTTGGCTGGCCGATCCGGTTTTGAGGCCGCGGGGGTATCACTGATGAAGCAGCGCATGTCAGAACGCGGTGGGTGCGGTGATCTGCAGCCGGGTTCCGGATCTGTTCTGACTCGTCGTCATCTGATTCGTTCGCTGGGCGCTGGTGCTGGCAGTATTGGTCTGGCGACGGCATTGTCGGACTCTGGTGAATCCGGCGTGCAGCATTTTGCTCCGCGTGCCCGGCGTGTGATTCATCTGTTTATGAATGGTGGTCCGTATCAGGGGGATTTCTTTGATCCGAAGCCGATGCTGCGGAAGTATGCCGGCCAGCGTCCTCCTGAGGCGGATCTCAGGACCGAGCGTAAAACGGCGGGCCTGCTGCCTTCGCCATTTCGTTTTCGTCCGGGTGGCAGCAGTGGTGTTCCGGTCAGCAGTCTGCTGCCATTGACGGGTCGGCTGATGGATGAGATTTGTGTGCTGCGGTCGACGTGGACGGACAATCCGAATCATGGTCCGGCATTGCTGTTGATGAACAATGGCACCATCCTGCCGACTCGTCCCAGCATGGGTTCGTGGCTTTCGTGGGGACTGGGGTCTGAAAATCGCAACCTGCCGTCATATGTGGTGTTGTGTCCGGGCAAGCCGGTGCGTTTTTCGATTTTGTGGACCAGTGCATTTCTGCCGGGGTCTCATCAGGGGACCTATATCAACCATTCCGTACCGACTCCGGAGAAGCTGATTCCGTTTCTGCGGAACGCAACGGCGGGTCGTGAACTTCAGTCGGCTCAGGTGGATCTGATCAGCCGGCTGAATCGTCACCAGTTGCAGCGGACGGGTCCGGACGGTCAGCTGGAGGGTCGTCTGCAGGCGATGGAGACGGCATTTCGGATGCAGTTTACGGCTACGGATGCATTTGATCTGCAGCAGGAAACAAAGGCGACTCGGGAACTTTACGGTGACGGGCATTTTGCTGCGGGTTGTCTGCTGGCTCGTCGGCTGAGTGAGCGGGGTGTGCGTTTTATTCAGGTGTACTATGGTGATGGCCAGCCCTGGGATACTCACAGTGACCACAATCGTCAGGCCGAGAATCTGGCTCGGTCGATTGACCGTCCGATTGCTGCTTTGCTGCAGGATCTGCGGCAGCGTGGTTTGCTGGATGAGACTTTGATTCTGTGGGGTGGCGAATTCGGCAGGACTCCGACGTCTGAAAATGGTTCCGGACGTGATCACAATCATTACGGGTTTACGACGTGGCTGGCGGGTGGTGGTGTGCGAGGTGGCATGGCGTATGGAGAGACGGACGATTTTGGTTTTCGGGCGGTGCAGGATCGGGTGCATGTGCATGATCTGCACGCGACGATGCTGCATCTGCTGGGGCTGGATCACGAGCGACTGACGTATCGTTACGCGGGTCGTGATTTTCGTCTGACGGACGTGTCCGGGCGAGTTCTGACGGAAGTGGTGGGCAGCTGACGTCCATGATTGCGTGTGTGCTGCCGGGTGGGGGAGAACAGTTGATGCGAGTGGCATTTCTGGGGCTGATTTTCGGGCTGTATCAGCCGCTGGCTGTGGGCGACGAGCCATTGCGGTTTGGCCGCGATGTGCTGCCGATACTGTCGGCCAATTGTTTTTCCTGTCATGGCCCTGATGAATCTCAGCGGAAGGCTGGACTGCGTCTGGATCTGGAGGCGGAGTCGAAAGGCCGTCATGGTGGTGGAATTCCGATAGTGGCTGGAAATCCTGCCGGCAGTACTCTGGTGCAGCGGATTACCAGTACGGACCCTGACATACAGATGCCGCCGCCTGATTCGCATCGCGTTTTGACGGAAGTGCAGAAGGGGGTTCTGCAGCGGTGGATTGCTGAGGGAGCTGCCTGGGGTCGTCACTGGTCATTTGAGTCGCCGGTTGTGGCTGCTGGTGTTCCCGTGGGCAGTGCGGGTATCGACCGTCTGGTGGAGTCTCGGTTGTCTGCGCGTGGTCTGCAGTTGCGCGAGGTGGCTGATCGATACACGCTGATGCGTCGACTGTCGCTGGATCTGATTGGTCTGCCTCCGACGGTTGCGGAGGCGGAGTCCTTTGCCACCAGCAAAGATCCTCGGGCGGTGGAGCAACTGGTGGACTCGTTGCTTTCGCGTGAGGAATTTGGTGAGCACTGGGCGCGGATGTGGATGGATCTGGCGCGTTATGCGGATACGAAGGGGTACGAGAAGGATCTGGGGCGGACGATGTGGCCGTGGCGTGACTGGCTGGTTCGATCATTGAATCAGGATGTGTCACTGGATGTGATGACTGAGCAGCTGCTGGCGGGTGATCTGCTGGCTGATGCCGGTGACGAGGAGCGTCTGGCGACAGCTTTTCATCGGAACACGATGAGCAACGACGAGGGTGGTACGGATGACGAGGAGTTTCGTTCGATCGCGGTCAAGGATCGGGTGGACACGACTCTGCAGGTCTGGATGGGCCTGACGGCCGGATGTGCCAAGTGTCACTCGCACAAGTACGATCCGATTTCGATGACGGACTATTATGGTCTGTATGCGATTTTCAATCAGACTGAGGATGCGGATCGTTATGATGATGCACCGACTCTGGAGTTGCTGAGCGACGAGCAGCGGCGGAAGCGGAGTGAGTTGCAGGCGCGTCAGGCTGACCTGCGGGTTCGTTTCGAGGAATCGCGTACGGCGGATGCGGTTGGTGACGATCACGGTTGGAGTGTGTTGTCGTTATCTGGTGGGAAGTCGCAGGGTGGTGCTCAACTGAAGGCTCAGGCTGACGGTTCAATTCTGGTCAGCGGAGTGCGACCGGTTGAGGATGTGTACACGCTGACGCTGGAATTGCCGGCGGGGGTCGTGACGGCACTGCGACTGGAGGCGTTGTCGGGAGCGGGGGCGAGTGTACCGGGTGTTGGTCGAAACGGGGCGGATCCGAATTTCGTGTTGTCGGAGCTGGAGGCTGAGCTGGTGACTGGTGGTCAGGTTCAGCGACTGCAGTTGGTGCGTCCGCGGGCGGATTTTGAGCAGAGCAACTGGCCTGTGTCGGCTGCTCTGGATGGGGATCTGAAGACGGGCTGGGCGATCAGTCCGCGGCAGCGTGAGCCGCATGCGGCGATTTTTGAGCTGGCGCAGCCGGTGCCGTTGTCGGCGGCTGCAGAGCTGCGACTGGTTATGCGGCAGCACTACGGGAATTCTCTGACATTTCGGCAGTTTCGCTGGAGTGTGCATGGTGGCGAGGCTGCCGGTCTGCAGCCGTTGCGGTTGTCAGAGAAGACTCGCGGGCTGCAGGCAGAGTTGGGTGCGGTGTCCGAGGATCTGGCGACTGTGGGTGCGGGAGTTTCGAAGGTACCGGTGCTGGCAGCGTTGTCGGCGGACAGGCAGCGTGGATGCGGGGCAATTTTCTGGATCCGGGTGACGCGGTGCAGCCTTCGCTGCCGGCGGAGCTGAGGTTTGGATTTGAGCTGGGGGATCCTCCGACGCGGCTTGATGTGGCTCGCTGGCTGATGTCACGTGGCAATCCGCTGACTTCGCGGGTCTGGTCGAATCGCATCTGGTCGCGGTTGTTCGGACAGGGTTTGGTGGAGACGGAGGAGGATTTCGGAGCATTGGGTTCGCTGCCATCGAATCCGGAGTTGCTGGATTTTCTGGCTGTGGAGTATCGGCAGAATGGCTGGTCACTGAAGCGGTTGCTGAAGGTGATTGTGCTGAGTCGCGTGTATGCTCAGGATTCGGGAGTGACAGAGCAGTTGCAGCGGGAGGATCCGGGAAATGTTCTGCTTTCGCGGGGCGGTCGTTTTCGTCCTGGGGCGGAGGTGCTGCGTGATCAGATGCTGGCGGTGTCCGGTCGGCTGTCTTTGAAGCGGGGAGGTCCGCCGGTGATGCCTCCGCAGCCGGACGGTCTCTGGCGTTCCACATACAACGGTCAGAAGTGGGTGAATGCGGAGGGTGAGGACCGGTATCGTCGGGGGCTTTACACGTATCTCAAACGAACTACTCCGCATCCGATGGGTACGACGTTTGATGGTGGCAGCGGCGAGGTGTGTCAGATTCGTCGGATCCGCACGAATACTCCGCTGCAGGCTCTGGTGACTCTGAATGATCCGACGAGTCTGGAGTGTGCCGGGGGGCTGGCGGAGTGGATGAGCGGGGAATCGGAGAATCGAGTGGAGCGTGGTTTGCGGCGTGCTTTGATTCGGCCGGTGGGACAGGACGAGGTGGCTGCCCTGGAGCGACTGCTGAGTGACGTGCGTGTGATGTTTGAGGGGAGTCCGGAGCAGGCAGTGGCGTTATTGGCTGGTGCGCGGGTGCAGTGTCCGGCGACGATCTCGCAGGCTGAGTTTGCGAGTCTGGTTGTGGTGGCCAGTACAATTCTGAATCTGGATGAATTTCTGAGTCGTCGGTGAGGGAGCGGTCTGCGGGTCAGCGGGGGGAGTATTGGTGATGAATCCGGCGATTGAGTGGCAGCTGAATGGGACGCGCAGGCATCTGCTGCAGACGGCTGGTCTGGGTATTGGTGCGATGGCGGTGCAGTCATTACTGGCGCGGGACGGTTTGGTGCCGGTGGCCGGGGGGGTGTCTGCGGCTGCTGCCGTGGCTGCTCGTCCGCCTCTGCTGGCGCCTCGTGCGAAGCATGTGATTTACCTGCATATGGCGGGTTCGCCGTCGCAGCTGGAGTTATTTGAGTATAAGCCGGAGCTGCAGCGACTGCATCTGCAGGACTGTCCGGAGTCGTTTCTGAAGGGCAAGCGTTTTGCGTTTATTCGTGGTGTCCCGAAGATTCTGGCGGGTCAGTTTCGATTTCGTCAGTATGGTGAAAGTGGTCAGTGGATCAGTGAGTTGCTGCCGAATTTTGCGGGTGTCGTGGATCGGGCCTGTGTGATTCGCACGATGCAGACGGAGCAGTTCAATCATGCTCCTTCGCAGTTATTTCTGCACACAGGAACAGCGCGGCTGGGTAATCCATCACTGGGGTCGTGGGTGACATGGGGTCTGGGCAGTCTGAACGAGAATCTGCCGGGTTTTGTGGTGTTGTTATCCGGCGGGAAGACACCGGATGCCGGCAAGTCGCTGTGGGGTTCGGGATTTCTGCCGTCGGTGTATCAGGGTGTGAATTGTCGTGCCAGCGGTGATCCTGTGCTGTATCTTGGTGATCCTGCGGGGATTGACCGCAGGACTCGCAGGCGTATGCTGGATACGTTGTCCGAGATGAATGCGGCCGAGTTTGCTCGCAGTGGTGATCCCGAAACGCAGACCCGCATATCGCAGTACGAGCTGGCGTATCGGATGCAGACGGCTGTGCCGCGGGTGATGGATCTGTCGGGTGAGCCGAAGCATATTCTTGAGATGTATGGTGCGCAGCCCGGGTACACATCAGCGGCGGAGAGTGCGGACGACCCGCGGGTACTGTATCGGGGTGACGATCCGACCTTTGCGAACAACTGTCTGCTGGCGCGACGGCTGGTGGAGAATGGAGTGCGATTTGTGCAGTTGTACGACTGGGGCTGGGACCATCATGGTTCATCACCGGGGGAGAGTCTGGATGAGACGCTGCCGATCAAGTGTCAGGCGTCTGAGCGGGCGATAGCGGCCCTGATCAGGGATCTGGAGCAGCGAGGGCTGCTGGACGAGACTCTGATCGTCTGGGGAGGCGAGTTCGGCCGGACTCCGATGATGCAGAATAATGTGCGAACTGAGTTGCAGAAGGGGTTTGTGGGTCGCGACCATCATCCGTATGCGTTTACGATGTGGCTGGCGGGTGGTGGCATCCGTGGCGGGCTGGCGTGGGGCAGCACGGATGAATTTGGTTATTATCCGGTGGAGCATCCGACGACGATTCGGGATCTGCAGGCAACGATTCTGCATGTTCTGGGTCTGGATCCGCAGCGTTTCAGTTATTTTTATCAGGGTTTGCAGAACCGGCTGATTGGTCCCACGGACGAAGCGCGGGTTCTGGAACCATTGCTGGTCTGATTCAGAGTTTTTTCAGCGAATGCAGTCAATGTCGGTCAGATCAGACTCAGTGGCGGGTGGTTACGCAGTGGACCATGCGGTGGTTGAACCGGAGGCGGCTTATCAGAGTCGTCTGCAGGAGGTATCGGCAGCGATACTGCTGCTGGAGGGGCGAGACCGTCAGTTTCTGCGGGTGCGCAGCATACTGGGTATAGTATCGATCGGGCTGGGTGTGTTGTGCATTGGTCGGTCGGAAGTGGTGTCGTGGAACTGGATGCTGTTGCCGCTGACGGTGTTTCTGATTGTGCTGCCATTTGACCGCAGTTGTCTGTCGCGATTATCGCGTCTGCGTCAGGTGCGTGGATTCCATGAAAGTCGATTGCGGAGGCTGAAGCGGGATTTCAGCGGTGAGAGCGAATTCGGCAGTGAGTACGACGATGAGTCTCATCCGTGGATTCGTGATCTGGATGTGTTTGGTCGGGGATCTCTGTTTCAGTTGCTGAACGAGTGTCGTACGCGGCCTGGTCAGAAGGTGCTGGCGGGCTGGATGACGACGGTTCCGGAGGCATCTGAGATTCGTGTGCGTCAGGCGCGGGCACAGGGGCTGAAGCAGGCACTGCGGCTGCGTGAGTCGCTGGCGTGCATACCGGAGGCTCGCGGGTGGGAATCTGCCGAGCGATTGCTGAAGAGCTGGGTGCGGGAACCGGCTGAGCCGATTTCTCTGGGGATCATTTTGTGGGCACTGCTGATCGGCCTTGCATCGATGGTGGTGCTGGGTCTGATGGTGCGGGACCCCATGCTGTTTCGGTGGTTGCCGGTGCTGGCACTGCTGCAGTTGCCCGCCATTATTCTGACTCGTCGACAGATTCAGCGAACGACCGGCATTATGGATGATGTGGATACGGCGCTGCGTCAGTTCAGTCTGGTGATAGCGGCGTTTGAGGCTCATCCGGTGGAGGAGCCTGCGGTGCGTGATCTGATGAACCGCTTTCACACGGAAGACGGCACGGCGTCGGCAGCGATTCGGCGACTCAGTCGCCTGACGGCATGGCTGAACAATGCAACGCGCAATCAGTTCTTTGCTCCGATTGCGTGGTTCTGCGGGTTGTTTGTGCTGTTGACGCATCGCATAGAATGCTGGCGACGTCGTTATGGTGTGGAGGTTGCAGACTGGCTGGAGACTGCGGCGTGTCTGGAGGCTACGATTTCGGTTGCGGGATACTGTTTTGATCATCCTCGCGATTGTGTACCGGAGATTCTGGAGGAGCGTGCGGAGCTGAATGCGGAGGATCTTGGGCATCCGCTGCTGCCGGAATCCGTATGTGTGCGAAACAGTGTGCAGCTGACCCCTGAGACGCCTCTGATGCTGATCAGCGGTTCGAACATGTCGGGCAAAAGCACATTTCTGCGCAGTATCGGGACCAGCATTGTGCTGTCGTTCTGTGGTTCTGTCGTTCGCGCGACGCGATTTCAGATGCATCCGTTTCAGCTGGCGACTGCCATGCGTGTGAGCGATTCGCTGCAGGAAGGCCGGTCACTGTTTTTCAGTGTGGTGCAGCGACTGAAGTCCGTTGTGGATCTGACGACCGGATCGCGGACGGTGCTGTTTCTGCTGGACGAAATTCTGCACGGCACCAATTCGCACGACCGTCGTCGGGGAGCAGAGGCTGTGATTCGATCGCTGGTTGACCGTCGGGCGGTGGGAATTGTGACCACTCACGACCTGGCACTTACTCGCATTGCCGACAGTATGCCCGGGCTGGCAGTCAACAAGCACTTTGAGGATACGGTCGTTGAGGGAACGATGCTGTTTGACTATCGACTGCGTGACGGAGTCGTGGAACGCAGCAACGCGATTGAGTTGATGCGGATGCTGGGACTGGATGTGTGACAGTGGGCGCGGTCAGGCTGCGGGACGAACGATCAGAATCTTTTCGGGCTGCGAAGATTTCCTGTGGGGCTGCCTGGATCTGCCGGTTGCGGGGGTTGTGAGGATTGCGTTGGCTGCCACCATGGGTGCATGGCGGCATGTCCGGCGGGAACGTCCGTCAGTGGCTGTTCGCTGCCGTCAGCCAGTCGCATGACGTAGAGGTTTCGAATGCCGTTGCGATTTGAGCCGTAGGCCAGCCACTGACCGTCGGGCGACGGTTTCGGGTGATAGTGTGTCGTGCCTTCGGCTGAGTGGGTCAGTTGGCTGACGTGGCCGTCGAGTGTCACGCGGAGCAGTTCCACGCTGCCTCTGACACTGGCCGTGCAGAAGACGGACAGGCTGTCTGTTGCCCAGACTGGTACATCGCTGCTGCCATCATGGTAGTCGGGGACATCGAGGAACCGGGTGACACCACGATAGCCGCCGCGATCGGCCAGTTTTCTGAGACCTGTTCCATCGGCTTTCACGATGTGCGGATGGCAGTTGTAGTGTTCGCCGGAAACGAACAGCAGCCATTTTCCGTCGGGTGACCACGACGGGGCAAACACAAACGGATGGCCGGTCTGCACGTGAATCCGATTTGAGCCATCAGCATCAGCGAGGTAGACCTGATAGTTCTGGTGATAAGAGATTCGTGAGCCATCGGGGGAGCCGCTGAAACCGTAGGCGAAGCCGCTGTCGTCCTTTGTCAGATTGATTTTGTTGCGGCCATTGAGGTCCATGCGGAAGGGCTGGGAATTGCCGTCAATCAGTGCGGTGAAGCCCAGTTTTGCGGGATCAGCAGGCCAGAAGAACAGACCTGAGTTGTAGAAGCTGACGCGGTCCACTGCGGTCACATTGTGTGCATTGCCGGAGGCGAGATCAACAAGAAAGGAGTCCACGAGCCAACCGTCGGGCGTGAAGCGAAACGTCCTGTGTTCTTCCTCCCACTGAGCATTTTCGGCGCTTTCCCAGCCTCGCAGTACAACAGCGGTGCGGCCATCCGGGGACCAGCCGGCGAACTGTGTCCACGAACCGGGTGTGTCTGCCAGATCGTGGCCTACTGGTTGTGGCTGTGTTCCATCGGTTCTGACAAGCATGGCTCGACTGGTGCTGATGTTGGCGTGCCGTCCTCCCGGCAGATTTGTGCGGTGTTGTGTATAGCCGATGAGGGGTGCTGCACCCTGCGAATCATCTGCGGAAGTCGGGCAGGCGAGGATCAGCAGCAGGGCAAAACGCAGCAGTTGTTGCATCTGACGGCTTTCGTTCGGGGATCCGGTCACTGGCTGGCTGAGAATTGTGGCGTGGAAGTCCGGCATTGTGACTTTGTTTTCGTTGACATAACAGCCGAATTCGTCGGTTTGATCGTAGCTGGTGCCTCCGGGAATTCCACCGCCGGCCAGCCGGCAGCATGTTGCGGACTTTGAGGATCCGGAATACGGAAGATGCCGGGGTGCTGCGGAAGTTCTCAGCAGCCTCAGACTGGAGATCCGGCAGGTGTCAGGTACTGGAGAGAACGATGATTCGATGCAGTTGTTTGACACTCCAGCCATTCCGGGGGAATTGTCTCGTGTGTCAGTCCAGCAGTTCCGGGTTGGCAGGCGGATCACCGCGAGTTCCGAAGTTGTCGGGTGTACCGACGATTGGCGGTGTCGGGTGATCCGAGGCGGGAGTCGCTGCTGCGATGATTCCCGGTGGGCCGCGTGGTGCGGAATCTGAGCGGTGGCGTGGAGATCGGGGGAGCGTGGCGATTGCGGGGTGAATCGTGAGTTGTGCGCAGGAGTCGATGGTGTGGCGACGATTTCGGATGTTTGCTGCGTATCTGCTGTGATCCTCGCGGTATCTGTTTTCTTTTGCTAGGCTTCCTGGACTGTTTATTTTCACAGATGAAGGCGTTGAGCGGTTATGGTGCAGGTCGTGAAATCCAGTCGATTGACACTGGCGGACAAGCTTTCGCGGCTGTCGTTTCTGCAGGCGTGTGATCTGCTGGGTGGTACCGAGCAGGGCAGAAAGCTGCTGTTTACCGGTGGCAAAGTGGTGATTGAGGATTTTGAGGAGCAGGTCGTGCTGTCGAGCGATCTGTTTCGACTGACCTTTCCCGGGGAGGGTGGCAGCAGCATCAGCGTCGAGATCAGATTGGAGGAGGACAGAAGAAGTCGGCTGCAGGTCAGTTGCAGTCGGTGTCAAACGGCGTGTGAGCACATGGGGACGGCACTTTCAGTGATCCTGGAAAACAAGACGCTGCTGGGGCTGGCGAAGGCACCTGCCCGGCGTGCTCCGATTGAGCCGCTCAACGAGGAGCAGTTGATTGAGGCAGCGCTCAGTGAACGGCAGCAGCGGGCGAAGGATGAGAAGATGGACGTGGTTGCCACTGACCGGGCAGCCCAATCTCCATGGAGCGATTACATCGTGACCAGCAGGTTGAGTGGCAAGTCGTATCGCGTTGCGCTGCGTGGTTTTGAACGGGGCGATTCGTACTGTACCTGTCCGGACTATCGTGACAACACGCTGGGTACCTGCAAGCACATCATGAAGGCGTTGCTGACGATCAGGCGTCGTTTTGACGCTGCGGTGCTGAAGAAGAAGCCGAAGCTGAAGGAGATCATCGTCTTTCTGAAGTACGGAACAGAGCTGAGGCTGCGTCTGGGGATTCCTGACCGTCGGGGGGAATCAGTTCTGCGTGTGATCGGGTCGCTGCGTGACGAAGACATAACGGATGTTCACGAGCTGGTACGGTGTCTTGGGCGGCTGGAGGCGCTGGGTGAATCGGTGGTGGTGTATCCGGATGCAGAGGAGTTCATTCAGCAGCAGCTGCATATGGAGAGAATTCAGCAACTGGTGGCGGGGATTCGCAGAAATCCGCGTACCCATCCATTGCGGACGCAGTTGCTGAAGGTTGAGCTGTTGCCGCATCAGATGGATGGGATAGCGTTTGCCGTTGGCGCCGGTCGGGCGATTCTGGCAGACGACATGGGTCTGGGGAAAACCATTCAGGGTGTGGGTGTTGCTGAACTGCTGGCGCGGGAGGCGGGTATTGAGCGAGTGCTGGTGGTGTGTCCGACATCACTGAAGTCGCAGTGGCAGAACGAGATTCAGCGATTTTCACTGCGTTCATCGGCGATTGTGGCCGGTTCCGCTGCCGATCGTGTCAGCCATTACCAGAATCCTGAGTTCTTCACGATCTGCAATTATGAGCAGGTGCTGAAGGATATCACAACGATCGAGTCGTCGCGCTGGGATCTGATCATTCTGGATGAAGGTCAGCGGATAAAAAACTGGGAAGCCCAGACGACTCGCGTGGTAAAGAGTCTGAAGTCGCGATTTGCCCTGGTGCTGTCCGGTACGCCACTGGAGAACCGGCTGGACGAATTATATTCCGTTGTGCAGTTCATAGACGGCAGGCATCTGGGTCCTGGGTTTCGCTTTTTCAATCGTTACCGGGTGACTGATGAAAAGGGCTTTGTGCTGGGTTATCGGCATCTGGATGAGCTGCGGGAAAAGCTGCGACCGATTCTGCTGCGTCGTACCAGAGATCTGGTGATTCGGGATCTGCCTCCGCGGAACACGGAAATCATTCATGTGCCCCCCACAGAAGAGCAGGCATCACTGCACGGGGCGCATCTGCGAATTGTGGCCTCCATCACCCGCAAGCCGTACGTATCGGAGATGGATCTGCTGAGACTGCGGCAGGCGCTGCTGATGTGTCGTATGGTGGCGGACAGTACGGTTCTGGTGGACAAGGTCAGTCCGGGGTATTCCAGCAAGCTGCCGGCTCTGGATGAGTTGTTTGAATCGCTGTTTGTGGACGGAGATCACAAGGCGGTTGTGTTCTCTGAGTGGACACGGATGCTGGATCTGATTGAGCCGCTGCTGAAGAAGCGTCGGGTCGAGTTTGTGCGGCTGGAGGGGAAGATTCCGCAGGCGCGGCGGCAGGACATTGTGAATGAATTTCAGAACAATCCGAAGTGTCGAGTGTTTCTGTCGACGAATGCGGGCAGTACGGGACTGAATCTGCAGTCTGCAGATACTGTGATCAATGTGGATTTGCCGTGGAATCCGGCGGTACTGGAGCAGCGGATTGCCCGAGCGCACCGTATGGGTCAGAAACGCCCCGTCAATGTCTACATCCTGGTGACTCAGGAGACGCTGGAGGAGAATCTGCTGAGTGTGATTGGTCAGAAGAAGGAGCTGGCGACGGCGGCTCTGGATTACGAGTCGGAGATCAGTGAAGTTCGGCTGCAGAGCGGGATGGATGAGCTGAAGTCGCGACTGGAGGTGCTGCTTGGGGCCGTACCTGAGGGTCATCAGGACGAGAGTCAGAAGCGGGCGAGGGCAGCGGAAGCTGTGCAACTGACGGCTCGACGAGAGAAAATGGCGGAAGCTGGAGGTCAGATGCTGACGGCGGCCTTCAGTCTGCTGTCTCAGATGCTGCCTGATTCGGCGGCCACACCGGCCCCGGAGGTTGTTTCGCAGATTCGTCAGCATCTGACGGAATCAGCGGAAACTGACGAACAGGGCAGACGTTCGCTGCGCATTACGCTGCCTTCTGATGATTCGTTGAATCAGTTTGCGGAAACGCTGGCGAGGCTCATGGGTGTGGGTGGAAGGTAGGCAGTCTGGCTGGATCGCAGTCAGGGGCTGGTGCGCTGCAGGCGGATGCCGGAGATTACGGGTTGGCCCTGTATGGCGCGGAATTCCAGTCGCAGTGGCTGTCTGTCGGCGGTTCTGGCGGTGATTTCCCGCACGAGGCTGCCACCAGGTTTCACTTCCACGTTTTCCAGTACGGGGCTGCCGTTGAGCAGCACGTCAAAACGGCGTGCCTGTGCAGCCACATCAGTGACTCGAGCGTTGGGATCTGCGAAGTACAACTGCAACTTCCAGGAGCAGTCGTCGATTACGGCGGGAGTGGGCAGGCAATCATCGGATTTTCCGGCTGATGCAGGCGCTTTGGCTGTCTTTGAGCCGCCCAGCATCGGCTCGATTTCCAGCCACGTCACATGCTGCAGTCCGGAGGCGATGATCCAGGGCCGGGTGCTGTCGGCATAGGCGGAGGAGTGTCGGCGCCAGGCAGTTGCTTCGGGATTGACGCTGACGTGTGCGGGGGAGGTTTCTGTGACCACGGCGGGCCATTCAATCCACAGTGTGCCATCAGTATCCCGTCGATGCCCGGGGGCTCCGAAGTTGATCCCGAGGTCAGCAACGGGCTGAGCTTCACCATCGGGGCGAGCGAGCGCGTTGACGGTCCACGTTTCGACTTCCGGCATGTGAACCAGCGCCAGTGAGGTCTGGTTCTGGTATGAGCAGCTGCAGGTGCGTGTGTAGTCGGGGGCATTCAGGACACCGTTGGCGACGACGAGGTTGCCGGAGCAGCCTGAGCGGAAGCCGCCGAAGTTTCCGGTACCGCCGTTGCTGGTCAGATCATAGAAGCCTGCTGCTCCGGACCGGAAGGTGAGGAAGTTCTCGCTGGCCAGGATGGTATTGCAGCCGTAGGCGCGGTTCAGTGTGAATGGGGATTCTTCGCCGGTGAGGGGATTCACGATCAGCCACGGTTTGCCGGTCTTCAGAAACCATGCTCCGGCTGAGTCCTTATACGAGTTGGCATTGGCGATAATCATGTCGTTGTGCAGGATGCAGGGGCCTGAGTACTGCAGATCAGGCTGGTGCCAGACGACTTCTCCGGTGTCTGCGTGACAGACCATCATGCCACGATCCGGCTCACCGGACAGTCGATCGCTGGCTGCCGCACCGGCCTGCAGCAGCAGGTCATGCTGTTCAGAGTATCCCAGCCAGGTACCGAAGACGTTATCGTTTTTCTGCCAGAGTTCCCGGCCGGTCTGCGGATCAATTGCGACAATTCGATAGGTTACCGGGGCGGCGATTCCGCGGCGCTGCAGTTTCTCTTCCACTTGTTTCGGATTGCGATCGAGGCAGTAAATGCGGCCTCCTCCGGCTATGACACCGTTGTTCCAGAAACTGTGTTTTGCCGGAATTTTCCAGAGTTGTCTGCCGGAGAACCGGTCAAAGCCCACCAGCATCATACTGCCTGCTCGATCAAGACTTTTTGAGCCGAACCCCGCCTTACTGCCTCCGAACTTTCCGTCTTCCTCAGTAAACGACAGATCCAGTCGCTGACGGTATTTTGCGAAGCCCAGTCCTCCGATCAGCACATTCTGCCAGACTCCCAGATAGCTCCATTCCTGCGGTTCGGCTGGATTTTCCTGGGGCAGTTCGATGGTGCGAAGCAGTTGACCGCTGGCCGGATCGAGGACGCGGCAGACCGCTCCTTCCAGAATGTAAACATGTTCGGCTGTGGCGACGTAGTTTGTACCGCGAGCGTTGGCACCGGGAATGTGCACCTGGTTGTAGGCGGGATCGAGTGGTGTTTCCCTGTAAGTGGAGTCGTAGTAGACATCGAAGGTGCCGAGGTCTTCGAATTCCTTTCGCCACAGGACTCGACCTGTGTATACGTCACGAGCACTGAGTGTATTGATACCCTGAATGAACAGTCGTCCGTCGACCACCTGCTGGCCCGGGCCGTGGCCATGTCTGGGCAGTACGTCGAGGTTACTGCTGCCTCCGAACCAAAGAACGCCCAGTGGCAATTTGACTCGCGCGTCGTCGGACTTGCGGGAGTTGGCGATATCACCGTGCAGATGAGTCCAGTCGGCGGAATCCGGCAGTGCTCCGGTGCGAATCAGACGAACGCCCGAGGCATTGATTTCGACAGTGGCACGTTCGAGTTCTGCTGCTGTGGCTGCCGCTGCGATTGCCGCTGCGGCATCAGGCGGGCACAGCAACTGCAGTACTCCGCCATATGGCCTGACGGACTGATAAATTCTGTTCAGTGCAGTGGCATCAGTGCTGATACTGCTGCTGAGTTCCGCACCGATAACGATGGTGTGAGCGAGGTATGGGGCGGTGAGGAATTCCTCGGGTGCAGACTGGTGTGCCGTTACTTTTCCGTAGATTCGCAGATTCGTCCAGCGTTGTCGCAGTTCGGCAATCCGTGCGGGATTGTCATCAATGCAGGCCAGTTGAACGAAGGGCGAGCGTGCAGCGAATGCGCTGACGAGCGGCAGGTCTGCGGTACCAAACCACAGTGCATATCCTTCGGCAGGCAGGCTCTGCTGCAGTGCAGCGGCGATCTCTGTGGCATCGGCCGGCAGCGGCTCTGCGGGCAGCGGTGTGGTCAGGTCGTGCAGCACTGGCGGTGTCTCGCCGGTTGCAGCGCAGGCGTGCAGATGTCCCTCGGCCGTAACAGCGAACAGTCGATGATCGGCTGCCAGCAGTCGCTGGATGCTGCCTTTGAGGACAGTGGGAGGAATGAGTGTGCGCGGCTGCGGTGGATTGTCGGGCGGGACATTCTGCGGATCAGCGGGCAGCGTGAGGCTCTGAATTCCGGCGGCGCCTGCGGCGTAGAGAGTGCCACCGGACAGGATCAGATCGCCGGACGCATCCAGCGGTGTTTCCCAGAGGACGTGGCGATCGGCGGCATGCACTCTGACGACCGGTTTGCCATTGGATTCCGCTGCCGTGTAGAGGAGTCCGTTGTGGAGCACGGGTTCACTGCATTGAAAGGACTGTTTGGTGCCCTTGTCGAGTGTGAATTCGCGGACACCCCTTTGTCGAGTGTGAACGAAGAAGGATTTGTCATCCGCGACGACGAAGGATCCGCCGACTCCCTTGCCGCCGGCATTCAGCTCGAAGTAATTCAGCGCACCGGAACTGCGATTGAAGACTGCCGGCACGGAGCGGCCTCCGGGAACAATCAGTGAATCTTCCGTGGCCACAAGTGCGCCCTGTGGTGCAACTCCGGCGAACGATGGCGCACTGTGCGGCTGCCTGATCCAGGTGGATCCGGTGGAGTCATTGATCCACAGCAGTCGTCCGGTCGAAACTTCGAGGGCGGCGATGTAGACACCCATCATGGGCCAGATACTGCTGGCGAAATACACGACTCCGTCGCGGATCACGACTCCGCCCCGAGCCGGCCAGGTGGAAATCAGGCGCTGATTTCCGACGATCCTGCGGGCGCTGGGAGCTGCGAGAAATTTCCAGCGCAACTGACCGGTGGCAGCCTCTGCACAGTACAGGAAGCCGTCGTCGCTGACAAAACAGACGCTGTCAGTGGTACCCGCCGGGGGCAGGCGGACCGGGGCGTCCGTGACAAAAGACCACAGTTCGCGACCGCTGGACGTTTCAAAAGCGCAGACGCGGTCCGTGTCACTGAATGCCACGATCAGTCGATTTCCCAGCACGATGGGTTCAAGCAGTCGGTCGTAGGGCATCAGATCCAGATTCAGAGGGTCATCCCATGCCTGCAGGCGAGCCGGTGCCTGCAGGGTCCACGCATGCTGCAGCTGCTGAGGCAGGACTGCAGTTCCGGCGGCAGATCGTCCGGCATCGAATCGCCACATCGGCCAGTCGGAGGCATCTGCCGAGACGGTGAACAGTGGCAGCAACAGGCAGAGCAGTGCGGTCACGAGGTGAGTCTTTTCCATGGCAAACAACCTGAAAAATCGGTGAGCGTGTTTCGTGGAATATCCTGGACTTTTGTGAATTCCTTATTCAGAGGCAGTCAGCTGGATGGTTTCGAACTGCATGAGTCGGAGGTCGATGCGGAGCAGGCGATTTTTCAGTGGTTGTCCGAGGCCGGCCAGCAGCTTGATGGTTTCCATGGCGGCCATGCATCCCACGCTGCCGCTGACAGCTCCGAACACGGGAAATCTGCGAGTCCAGCCGCGTGGGACATCCGGAACCAGATCCCGAAACCGCAGGGTGTGCGGTGGATGAATGACAGTCAGCGAGGCTTCCAGTTCGTACATCGCAGCCTCGACCACCGGGATTCCTCGTCGTTCGGCGGCATCATTCATTGCCAGACGTTCCTGAAACAATGGTGCTGCGTCAACGACGCAGTCGGCGAGACCGACCAGTCGATCAGCATTTTCCGCACACAGGTTTTCGGGCACCGCAATGATGTCCATGCGCGGATTCAGTTCTAGGAGTCGTCTGCGAGCGGATTCAATTCGCGGTTTGCCAATGCCGTCGTGCGTCATCAGCAGCTGCCGATTCAGGTCTGAGGGCTGAACATCGCCGGCATGTGCAAGGATCAATCTTCCAACGCCGGCGGCTGCCAGCTCATAGGCCACGGCAGATCCCAGTCCACCGACACGACTGATCAGCACTGACGCCTGTTTCAGTTTCTGCTGTCCGCTGCAGCCGAATCCTGTGACATCCAGTTGCCAGCCGTAAATTTCGGCTTCTTCTGCAGTCAGATCCCCTGTTTGTGTGTGTGTGTCAGTCATCAGCGTCAACCTCCGCTGATCATGGGCATCAGGGTCAGTCGTTCGCCGGGTTGTACGATGGTTTCCGGGCGGAGCGGCAGCAGGACGCGATTCTGCAGCACCAGCAGTCCCGGCGGCAGGGCGCTGGCGACTGTTTCCGGGGCAATTCCCAGCGATGCTGCGGCTGCCGGCTGGCAGTGCAGAAGTGCGGCCAGCACTGTACTGATTGTGCAGGTGCCGGATCCCTGCACAGTCAGCTCACTGGTCTGCATGGCACGCTGCAGCGGGCCGGAAAATTCCAGATGCACCTGCCACTGACTCATGTTTGTCGATATCCGCCCGCTTCCGAGAGTTCCGGTACTGTTCGTCCGCAGACGATCATACACGGTCCGGATCTTCTCTGATTCGGTCGTTCGGCTCAAGCGGAACGGTGGTTCAGGGAGCCTCTGTGGTGATCAGTCGCAGGCTGGTACTGTTGCCGATCAGTTCGGGAGCATACATGCCTTCGATGGAGGCCGGCAGAGCGGTGACCCGGCCGGGCGTTTCCGCCCGCAGCCGATAGCTGATGCTGTGCTGACCGCGGGCCAGTGAACTGAGAAACAGGCAGACTCGGTCATCCTTGAATTCCCGGTATGCCCGCAGGCTGTCGTAAACGTACCCACTGCGCTGATCAACAGGTTCAAAGCCACTGGGCTTTCGATCTTCCAGCAGCAGATACTCGTAGTCGTTGCGGCTGTCGAGTACCAGTTCGACCTCGACCAGAGTCCCCGAGGGCAGGTTTTCCAGTCCGTCGACAGGGATGCGACGGTACTTCAGGGTCTGCTGTTTGACTGCCTGACCGCGACCGCCCTGCACATCGGTCTGCCGATCATCGCGTTCCAGTCGGAAGAAGTTCCTGCGCACTTTCACTTCGAGTCCGGCTTCGGCGATCTGTTCTTCCTTAGTGAAGCTGGTCAGCCACGCACTGAAGTAGACAGGTCCCTGTCCCTGCCTGCGAATCTCAATTGTGTGCTGCCCGGTTGTCAGTTCCGCACCGGAAAGCAGCAGCATTCCGTCAAAACTGAACAGGTTTTGGCCGGTGATTTTTTCAGTTCGTTTAAGCTGTCCATCAATCAGCACTTCGACGGTCATGTCCGGTGAATCTTCCCCCGTTGCCCGAATGTACTGTGCCATGGATTCCACGACCATGGCGGTATCTCGAGTGCTTTTCCAGCGTGAGCCACCGTGGCGGTTGTTCAGCAGATACCTGACCAGTTCGGGCAGGATGGCGTCCTGGGGTGCGGCGGCCAGTTTCAGCTGCAGATAAGCTGCCATGGCTTCATTTTCACTGCCATACCAGTACCATGCGGACTGTTCGGGCAGCTGCAGCCACGCCGTCTGATTGGCTGGATCCCGAACCAGAAACTGTTCCAGGTTCTGAATGACCAGCTCGCGATTCTGCTGCTGCTGCGAATGATGCATGTACAGGCCCGTGAGTGCGAGGCCGTACGCTGTCATTTGTCCTCGGTCACGCATCAGGTAATCACCGATGGCGGGATCCCCGGTGTTGTGTTCACTGAGCACACCGGCGACAAATGCATCCAGATTATCCGCGGTCATGCGGAACGGCAGCCTGCCGTTGTATTCGGGATCAGATCGCCGTCGATCGCCTTCCCGAAGCAGTTCCAGTTGTGCCGTCTGCCATGCCTGCAGCCACTGCACACCGCGCTGGATGACATCAGGCAGGATTGGTACATCGTTCTGAGCGGCCACAGTCAGTCCATGCACGACCTGAGCTGTGGTGTGGGGTGAAGAATATTCTCCGTAACCCGAGAACCAGCCCCAGCCACCATCACTGAGCTGCATTTCTGTCAGTTTGCTGACTCCGGCCCGAATGATGGAGTTCAGTTGCTGTTCGCTGAACACGGGATTGAAGGATCCCGGCAGTCCTCGTGAGGACTTCCGGTCTTCATCGATGTGCTGCTGAATCCATGCTGCCAGCGTACTGCTGCCCATGCCGAAGCCTGCGGGCAGAGGCCGCAGGTCCCGCGTCTGCTGCTGCGGCGGCTGTCCCCAGTGCTGCGGGTACCTGCCGCGCCAGGTGCGTCCGGAGTTCAGCATGATCTGCTGCTGCTGAGCCAGTTCGAGGCTGACGTTCATTCTTTGCAGAGTGCGCTGCACCAGCACGGCGGGCAGGAAGCGATTCAGTGTCTGTTCCGTGCAGCCATATGGGTATTCAATGAGGTAAGGCAGCGATTCCACCAGTGATGCGGCGAGACTGGGACTGAAGCGGACTTCCAGTCGGGACTGTTCGGCATTTCGTTGTTCGGGTACCGTGACTGTGATGGAACTGCTGGTGTCCTGTGGTCGCAGGACACCCGTGAAGCTGTCGGTCCGCAACAGTCCGTAGACGTTGACCGGGACCTGAATTTCGGCGGCGTCGGAATCGCCTTCTGCCATGGCCGACATGCGAATTGTGGCTTTACCGGGGGCCACAGCATCAGCCATCCAGTCGACTCGCGTACTGCCTGAGGCGGGCACCATCACGGTCTGCTCGGCAGGGCCGATGAGTTTCAGCAGTCCCTCCGCGTGTTCGAAGACAACGCGGACTGATTTGTCTGTCGGCAGTGTGTTGTTGATGACAGCGGACAGGACGATCTGATCGCGTTCGGTGAGGAAGCGGGGTATCTGGGGTCGGATCATCAGATCTTTGGCGGCGACGATCTGACTTTCTCCTGAGCCGACCTGTGTGCCATCCCCGAGGGTCCAGACCTTGATTTTCCATGTGGTGAGGTTGTCGGGAACCCTGAAAGCGATTTCGGCAGTGCCGTCGTCATCGAGGCTGATTGTGGTGGTCCAGAACGCGGTATCAGCGAATTCGGAACGCAGGGTGGGGGCAGCTTCATTTCCCGAAGCAGCTCCTTTGGCAGCGGCAGCGCCCATCGTGGCGTCCATCTGCATCGCCATACCCCGCATGGCGGGCATTCCGGGTGCGGCATCGGCGGGGGCCATGGCGGCGGCCGGAGCGCCCTCAGCCATCATCATTTCGACCCGGCCTCCGCCACCTCCGCCGAGGCCTCGCATGCCCTGGCCTGCAAACATGGCCAAATTGCCCCGGCCTCTGTACAGCATCGATTCTGTTCCGAGGAACTGCATCTGCGGTTCCTCGGGCAGTGCCACGGGTGATTCCGACCGCTGCAGCGAGCTGCTGACTCGCAGGTAGTGCGAGCGTCGAACGTCCCAGAAGAAGCTGCGGATTTCGGGAATGCTGGAGGCTGCGAGTGCTTCGAGGCTGGCGTCGTAGACGGAAATCACGGTATTGCCGCGGAATGGCCGACCATTCAGGTCTGTCAGTCTGAGGTTCAGCTTTGCCTGCTGGCCGGGTCGGTATTTTTCCACAGCCGGCTGCACGTTCACAACAGCGATGCGTTTTTCGGGTGGTACGACGATTTCGCGGACTTCGCTGTAGATTTTTCCATTGGAAACTGTGAGAGCCTCGACGTAAAAGTTGGGCTGGTCCGCGGCGGCCACGGGCAGTTCCACAACTGTCGATTTGCCCTGCAGTTTCAGTACCTGCGGGGCAGGGCAATTGCCGTCCTGGGCACGTACAAACAGCAGCACGGTGCTGTCTGCTCGTGCTGTGCTGATCTGCAGGCGTACGACATCGCCGACGGCGTATTCCTGACGATCAGGAATCAGCTCGAGGTCACTGAAGCGGAAGTTTCTGCCATCTTCCGCGGGGCCGCGAACGAAGAAAACGACAGCACCTTCCTGCTGACGTCCGGCAGCATCGGTGACTGTCACGCTGGCACGAAACTGCCCGGAATTGGGCAGATTCAGACGCAGTTTTCCGATGCCGTCCGGACCGGCGACGGACTGCCAGTTCTGAACTTCCTGTTCGACAAGCTGCTGGTTCTGATCCCAGGAGGTGTTCAGCAGGCGAATCTGTGCAACTCCGCTGACGGGCTGTCCGTCCGGGGTTCTGGCCTGGAACTGCAGTTCGGCCTGGGCACCGGTCTGGTAGTGTCCGCGATCCATCCATGCGAAGACCTGGAACGGATTGCGGGCTGCGATGACGCTGCCGGTGCCGGTGATGGTTCTGCGTGACTGGTCCACAACTTCTGCTGTGATCTCGTAGATGTGATCAGCGTCCGGGTGACTGGCGAGGGCGGGAGCGGAGTCGATTTCCACGTTCCAGGTTCCGTCCGCGTCGAGCAGGGCATCACCTTCACTGACGATTTCCGGAGGATCCGGATTCCAGTTCCACCAGGGTCTGATCGGCGGCAGGCAGCCCCAGCGATTGAATCCGGGGTACCAGTGGTAGTCACCGGTGAACCACCAGTATCCGGGTGAATACAGCCAGTCCCAGCGAGCGGCTGGGAACCAGCGTTCGTGGTTCTTTCTGCGTTCGACTCGGTAGTGGATTCTGGCTGCTGCGACGGGGGCACCGAAGTAGTAGGTGGCGCTGACAGTGGCGGTGAATTTTTCTCCGAGGGCCACAGGTTTCTGCGGGGCTTTAACGGTGACTTCGTATTCGGGCTTGCGATATTCTTCGACGGAAAAGCTGCCGCCGCCGAGGGGTTGCCGGGCTGTTTCCTGGACAGTCTTTGACTGACCATTTTCCTGTACCTGCTGGAGAACCGTTACCGGTTCGGCTGCCATGACGGACCATGTGCCCAGTTGAGCATCAACCGGCAATTGATACTGACCGGAAACGGCACCTCGGGCGTCTGTCTGCATTTGCTGTTCCGAGACGACTTCACCCTGTGGATTGCGGATCTGCACCCAGACGGGTTTCTCGGCCCACTCATTGTTGTCGCCAGCGAATTGCGGGCGACGGATCCAGAGGCTGTAATTGACCTTGTGGTCGGGGCGATAGATGGGTCTGTCGGTAATGGCATAAACCTTCAGTGGGCTCCATGCCAGAGGTTCAATTTTCTGAGCGACCCAGAGGCTGCCAAAGCCGCTGAAGGCAGTGCGACCATCAGGTGCTTTGGCGCTGATCAGCCACTGGTTCAGAGTCTGCTGGGGGGTGACTGGCGGTGTGCACAGTCCATTGGCGTCTGTGCGATCGGCGAAGCGACTGGTTATGATACGAGGCTGCTGATTGTCATAATTGAACTGCCAGCCGAAGAACTGCAGATCGGTGCGGGCGACGGGGCTGCCGGTGACTGCATCTGCGACGTAGACGAGGGTGCCGGCTTCGGTTTGTTTTTCGGCGATGGCGAGGTCTGCGAGCCAGAGGACCATGCGTGTGGTGTTGCCATCCTGCAGTTGTGCCTGTACCCACCACGCACCGGCCTTTGGCAGCGGGGCTTCGATGGTTCTGGTGTCGTCGAAGTGACCGGCAGCGGGAGTCAGATCGACGGTCCATTCAATGGGCTTGCCGGTCAGATACTTTTTCGCGTCGGCTTCAAGCAGTCTCCAGCCGATATCCGACAACTGTGCCTGGCGGAAATTCGGCTGCCGGGGATTTGAGGCGAGGTACCTGCGCAGGTCATCCAGCAGCAGATCCACATTGACGGGGACCGCTGAGAATCTGACGTGGCGACCGTTGCGGAAGCGGATATCGAAGCTGGCTTTACCGACGGCAGGCTGTGTTTCTGCTGGCAGGAACTGCAGCCAGTTGCCTTCGATCTGACTGATCCGCTGGCGGACGGCATCGGCCTCTTTGGCGGGAGTCAGTTCGAGGAGTTCTTTCAGCAGTGCAGCGGCCCGTGGGTACTGTGTGCGATCCATGTGTTCCCGGATCAGCAGTTCGAGGGCTCTGCGAGCGGTGGCGTCGTTGCGATCAACGATGGAGCGGGCGATTGTCAGAAAATTGAATTCGTCGGGCAGTGTGAAGCGTTTGATACCTGTTGCCAGTCGCGCCTGAGTTTCGCTGTCTTTGAGTGTCAGCAGGGAGGATTTCTGCGGGTCCGGATTGCCGTCGGCCTGAGCGGGCTGGATGGGTTCGGCCCATGGCTGCTGCGATGCTGTGCCGGCTCCGAACTGTTGCTGCAGGAATTCCGCGAACCGCAGTTCTGTCTCGCTGCGTCCTGCGGGGTCAAGCTGTGTGATCTGGTGCAGCGCCCAGCGCCAGCGTTCGCCATCGGAGGCTGCGGAGTCCCATGCAGCGGGCAGTTTGTGGAACACGGGCTGGCCCTGTTCGTCGACGGGTGCGGCGGATGGTGTGCCAGGTCCGCGACCGCGAAACATCCACGGAGCCTGTCCGGGTTCCGGGTCAGGCAGTTTTGTGAGGTCGGACAGCAGCTGCAGTTTCCATGGTTCCGTGGTCTGGTCGGCGCTGATTTGAGAGGCGACCAGATTCCACGCACTGGATCTGGCGGCCGCTGTGACATCAGGGTCTGATTCAGCGGCCTGCAGGGCCTGCAGCAGCAGCTGGAGAGAGCGGATGCGATCGCGAGCGGTGACGGAGGCGTATTCGCCACCGCCGCGATGTCCGCCACGTTCAAAGCTGCCAGCGATCAGAAATCCGTCTTTTTGGGCGGATTGATAGCCCTGAGCGGCAGCCAGCAGCAGGTCAAACCGCGTGGGCTGCACGGAGACGGCGTTTTCGATGAGTGAATCCAGCTCATGAACTTTGCCGAGATGCTGCAGGCAGAGCAGAGCCTGCCGGAGGTCGTGGCTGCTGCCGGCGGGTTCGGCCAGCAGTTCACGATACAGCTGCAGGGCGTCATTGAAATTGTTGTTCTGCATTGCGGCGTCCGCCTGAGTTCGTTTGTCGGTCGGTTCCTGAGCAACAGCGAACAGGGTTGAGCTGCTGAGTAAAAACGCTGCGAGCACAGTCAGAATTCCACGCATGACCAGCAGTCCTTGAGTCACAATCGGGCGGAGCGAGAACAACGAATGATACAGGAGAAGTGCATTCGGGACGAGACGCAGGTCCGTCGGTGTTTTGAACGCTGAAAACACCGGAAAAATGCTGTGAATTGCTTGATTTGATCGGGAACAGGTCTTTAACAGGCGGTAGTCCGCTGCGCTGAGTATTGTGTCGTGGGTAGTTTCAGAGACGCGAGTGCGGGTGCAGAGGTTCCGGAAATCCGGCAGCGGCAGCAATAAAACGATAAGAATCCGACAGGGGTGAGATCCAACGCAATGAATCAGGGAATTCTGCTGACGTGCGCATTCAGTACAGCGGCGATGACGGGTTTGATCTGGCTGATCCAGATTGTGCAGTATCCGCTGATGTCAGAGGTGGGTGTGGAGCAGTTTGTGCGGTATGAGCAGCAGCACTGCAACCGGATTACTCCGGTGGTGATGCCGCTGATGACTGTTGAGCTGCTGACGGCCCTGTGGCTGGCGTGGAAGCCGGTACCAGGTCACAGTGGTGTATTGTGGCTGGCGGCTGTTGCTGTACTGGCAATCTGGGCTTCGACGTTTTTTATTCAGGTGCCGGTGCACAATCGGTTGTGTGTGGCATTCGATGCCGAGTTGCATCGGCGGCTGGTGCAGAGCAACTGGATTCGGACGGTGTTGTGGTCTGTTCGTTCGGTGTTGATGTTTCGAGTGGTGCTGGGGATATGCGGCAAGGGGTAATGTGCAGCAGTGAGCGTGTCTGCGGATCGGCTGGAGATCACCAATCCGGGATGAGTTGGACCTGCGTGTTGCATCCGACCATCATTTTCCGGGTCAACGCAAGATGAAGTGCGCGGTGCGAAGAAGTCTTTCAGCCGCGAAAGACACCACTGATCGAGGCATCCACGGCGAGCCGTTGGCGGCAGCCAACGGGGTTTGTCCTGAGGGCGGGCATCGAACTGGTGCTCATTGGCTCCCCTCCCGAAGGAAGAAAACCCTGAGGCGGGGAACCCTGTTTTCGGGGTCGTTTCAGTTTTGCCACGACCACTCTCTGAGAAGTCTCTGGTCAGGGTGTGTCGCAGGGATCGGCGGCTGGCATCGGGGCAGGAAGACCCAGCGGGTCAGGTTTGGTTGATTCCTGTGCCGCGGCCGACGCGAGGGACAAAAGTCGTTTTGCGGCATTAAGCCGGCTTCCCCGGGTGGCAAACCGCCGTGTTTTTCGGGGTTGGGGTGGGTAACGTGCCCGGGCTACAGTTTTGTGAGGGGCGTCAATTCTGCTTGAGTCGGATTTTGGAGCGTGGCTGCCGGCGACTGAGAAATCTCGGGGGAAAACCGTTCGGTAGAATCGGGTGACGTTCGTAAGTTGTTTGAATTTAATAGTTTACGAATGATTCTGTGGCCCGGTCCGATATTGACCCATTTTCGGGGCTGCCCGTATAGTGCGGATTGATCCGGGGCTTGCGCCTGGATTTCTGGCTGACATTCTGACTTTCTTACCTGCCCTCCTGTCGGTTTGCCCTCTTTTTCTCCTCGAGGCAGTGCCTTCGGCATGCGTCATGGCTTGACCGTACTGATGCTGTTGCTGTTGGCGACCTTTATGGTCGTTCCGTCGGTGGCTGCGCGCGGTCAGGAGGAGCCTGTGACGTTTGGGGGTGTGTCGTCGGAGTCTGCTGCTGGTGAGTCAGCTCCGCGGGTTTCGCCGGCGGAGAATCTGACGGAGGACGCTGCAGCGCCGCTGCGGATTTCGGGTTTGTATCAGGAGACGCTGCGGTGGTCGGCCACGGATGTGCATTTGATTGCGGGTCAGGCTGAGGTTTCGCAGGCGGGTCAGACATTCGCTGGTGCGCGGATGGCGGTGTTTGTGACGGAAACGAATGAGGGTTTCGACACGGCGATCTATGCTGAGGATCTGACGATTACGGATCGGAACGGTCAGCGTTCCACGGGGGCGCTGGCGTTTCGTCTTGAGTCAGCGGGGGTACCGGTGTTTGATGTGCGTGAGTCGACAGCGGCGGAGACAGCGGATCAGCCGTTGTTGCGGCGGGCTTTGGCGCGGCTGTTCCCAGGCAGTCTGGACGAGCCGCGACTGGCATCGATGCAGTCGCCATCAGATGTCTTTTCAGCTCCGATCCCGGCAGTGCAGCCGGCGTCGGAATCGGGTTCGCGGCGGGTGCAGATTCGGCCACGTTCGAATGATCCTCTGCGAGTGGAATCGTCGACGAATCCGGACACGGTACCGGCGGAGCGTGTGACGGTAATCACGGGTGGTGTAAATGTGCTGATTGACGGTCTGGATTCTCAGGTTGAGGGCCTGAATATGGCACCGGGCCTGATTGACCTGTCAGCGGATCGTGTGGTGATCTGGACTCAGGCTGGCGAGAGTGATGCGCTGGAAGCCGGTACGACGGTGGTGCAGCCCGCAGATGCTCGTTTCCAGGTCTATCTGGAAGGCAACATAGTTGTTCGTCAGAACCAGAATGTGATTCGTGCGACGCATGGATTTTTTGATGCGGCGGGGAATCGGGCTTTGCTGCTGAATGCGGAGCTGCGGGCATTTTTACCGACCACGGGCAGTGATTTCCGGGTGCGTGGTGAGCGAATGCGGCAGCTGGGTCGTGATCGTTTTCACATTCAGAACGCGTGGGCAACGACCAGTCCGTACGGCAAGCCGGGTTACCGGCTGCAGGCCAGCGACATTTTTGTTGAACCGGGTCCGAGTGCAGTGGTTGGAGTGGATCCGCTGACAAATCGTCCGCAGGTGGGTAGTTCGCCGTGGGTGACCAGTCTGAACAATCGTTTTGTGGTGGGAGATATTCCGCTGCTGTATCTGCCGAAGGTGAGTGGACCGGCGGAGGATCCGGGGATACCGCTGCGGGGTGTTACGGTGGCCAACGACCGTGTCTTTGGTGCGCAGCTGGAAACGGTATGGGATTTGAATCGCCTGCTTGGATTGCAGAAGCAGCCGGGCCTGCGTCTGGACCTGCTGGGTGACATCAGGACGGATCGTGGTGTGGGGGCGGGTATTGAAGGGCGCTACTCCGGTGACGATCCTTATGGGCCGTACCAGGGTGGTGGTCGGATTTATTATCAGTATGACGGTGGGCTGGACAATCTGGGTCTGGATCGTCGCAAGCTGGAGCCGGAGGACAGCAATCGAGGAGAGGTGACGTGGCGTCATCGTCAGACGCTGCCGGGTGGTTCGCTGTTGTTTGGTGAGATTGGATATCTGTCGGACCGCAATTATCTGGAGCAGTTTCACGAGTCGCGGTTTGACATGGAAAAGGATGTGGAGACGGTGCTGGGTGTGCGTCAGGACTATGACGCGTGGTCGGCGCGTCTGTGGGGTCGAGCGGATCTGAGTGGTTTCGAAGCAAATACTCAATGGTTGCCTCGCGGCGACCTGTATTCGTTTTCGCAGCCGCTGTTTGATGGTCTGGCGTACTGGAGTTCGCATTCGAGTGTGGGTTATGCGGATCTGCAGTCTCTGCAGGCTCCGACAAACGTGGCGGATCCCTTCAATCCGGCTGGTTTGTCGTACATGACGGATGCGGCGGGTGTGGCAGCAATGACTCGACACGAACTGGCGGCGCCGTTTTCGGCGGGTCCGGTGGCACTGGAGCCGTTTGTGGGGGGTGAGGCGGCGTACTGGGGATCGGGTTTTGCGGGCGAGTCCGTGGATCGGACGCTGGTGAATGCCGGATTGCGTGCGCGGCTGAGTGCGAGTCGGGTGTTTCCGTTTGTGCGGAATGCACTGCTGGGTGTAAACGGGCTGGCGCACAAGCATGACACGATGCTGGAGTATGCGTGGACGAGTGTCAGTACGGGGATGAGTGAGATTCCGCAGTACAATGAGATCGATGAGAATTCTCAGGAGCGATTTCGGGCGCGATATTCGCAGCAGATTTTTTCGGGTGTGATTCCGGAGCAGTTTAATCCGCGGAACTATGCGTTGCGTCAGGGTGCGGGTTTGTGGAGCAGTGCACCATTTCATGAGATTGCGGACAATCTGCAGGCGCTGCGGATTGGATTTCGGGATCGTTTGCAGACGAAGTCCGGTCCCGAGAATGCTCCGCGGATCCGTGACTGGATGGTGTGGGAGTATGGGGCGACATTCTTTCCGCGTCCGGACCGTGACAACTTCGGCAGTGACTTCGGATTGTTTTACAGTCATTACCGCTGGAATGTCAGTGATCGTACCAGTCTGCTGACGGATGCATCGTGGGACATTTTTGACAACGCGGGTGCGGTACGAAGCATTGGGATTCTGAGTCAGCGCAGTCTGCGTGGCAGTGTGTATCTGGGTTTGCGGGAGGTGGAAGCGGGTGAGTATCTGAAGAGTCAGACAGCGATTGGCAGTTACAGTTATCAGATGAGTCCGAAGTGGATTTCGACGGCGTCGATGGCCTATGACATTGCCGAGAGTGAGGCTCGCGGGACGACGCTGACGTTTTCGCGGGTAGGACTGGACTGGATTCTGCATTTTGGATTCGGGCTGGATTTCAGCAAGGACAACGTGGGTGTGGGGGTCTCTCTGGAGCCGCGATTCGGGCCACCTTCGCCGACCAGCATGGCCTCACTTCTGGGACTTCAGTGAATCGCCGTGCCGGGCCTGCATTCAGCGTGACATCGCTGGGGCTGCGGCATATCGTTGAGGCTGTCTGAATCTCCGCCGAACGCGTTCCCGCCTGACTTCTGCCGTACGTTTCCCGCCTGCCTTTGTCCTTCAGTTTCAGGAAGACCATGTATGCTCCTGACTGCCTCAGCCCCTGTGGAAATTCCAGATCCGAAACTTGCCTGGTCGGCTGCTCAGTGGGCGCATGACAGGCCTCTGGTGTCCTGTCGTTTTGATCCGACGGGTCAGTATGTGTTCTGCGGATCGGAAGACCGTCTGGTGCAGCGATTTCGGCTGTCGGACGGTGTGAAGACTGTGCTGGAGGGTGGTCATCAGACGTGGGTGAATGCGTTTGCATTTTCGTCGGACGGTTCAGTGGTGATCAGTGGTGGCTGTGACGGTCGTCTGTGCTGGTGGACGGCGACGGCTGAGGTACCGCAGCTGGTGCGGACGGTTCAGGGCCATGGAACTGCGTGGGTGCGAGCGCTGGCGGTCAGTCCGGACGGAACGGTGCTGGCCAGTGGCGGTAATGACAACATGGTGCGTTTGTGGAATCTGTCGGATGGGGCACTGCTGCGTGAATTATCGGGCCACGAGAAACAGGTCTATTCGGTGACGTTTCATCCGGATGGCAAGTCTTTGTTCTCGGGTGACCTTGGTGGCAGTGTGCGGCAGTGGGATGTGCAGACGGGTGCCGAGCAGCGCAAGCTGGATGCGACTCCGCTGTATTCCTACAACGGTGGCCAGCAGGTGGATTTTGGCGGCGTGCGAGCTCTGGCGGTCAGTCCGGACGGGAAGCGTCTGGCGGCGGGTGGTTTGTACAAGGCGTCGAACCCGCTGGGTGCGGTGCATGAGCCGCTGGTAATTCTGTTCAGTCTGGAGAGTGGTGCGGCAGAGAAGCAGCAACTGGCCGAGGGAATTACTCAGGGAGTCCTGTGGCGGCTGGTCTGGCTGGCGGACGGTTCACTGATGGGTGTGTGTGGTGGCGGCAGTGGGGGCTGGCTGTTGTTCTGGAAGCCCGAGGCGGACAAGGACTATCATCGGTTCCAGTTGGCCAGTCTGGCGCGGGACATGGATCTGCAGGGTGACGGGGTCACGGTGGCTACGGCGCACTATGACCGCCATGTGCGGATCACGAAGCTGAATGCGAAACCGGCCTGAGGATCAGGCGGAGTCAGTTTCATTCAAGAGTCCAGGAGCCTTCTTCGCTGGAGCCACGATCACCAGTGGCGGTCCAGTCCAGTCGGCCTTTGTTCGGGTCCTGGGTGATTTTCAGTTTGTAGGTTTCGCCGTCCTGTGCGGTGCCTGAGCCTTCGAAGCCGGAGGCGGAGGGTGTGAGGGTGATTTGCTGCAGTTCCAGCTTGCGAGTCATTTCAGCCTCGACCTTAGGCTGTTTCCATGTACCGGGTGTTTCAGCGGTGCAGCCGAGCAGCAACAGGCAGCAGAGCAGGGGGTATTGGAGCAGGGTCCTGGTGTGTGTGCGGAGTGTGTGCACGTGAAGGGAGTCCTGTTGAGAGGTACCGTGTGGCCATCCTGTGGTCGGAGTTGCCTGTTCTATGCAGGTGGTGCCAGTATAGTCAGCGGGGGAAATTTCAGCCAGTGGTCGGGGTGGCGCTGCTGGGCGGTGGGCGGTCTCAGTTGTCGTAGACGGATCGGTGGTCGCGGTTGCGTGAGTAATTGAGGTTGAAGCGATCCTGGTCGAGGCGGCTGCCGATATTCTGCAGGTAGCTGGTGTCTGAAGCGTTCGATGCTTCGGGGGTGTTCCAGATTGAGCCAGCGGAATCTGGCGAGTCCATCTGAATACTGGTATTGTTATTGTGAGTTCGGAGTCTGCCCGGTGTTCTTCGAGTGTAATAGGTGCGAGTTGTGCCGCGTTCGATGTTGAGAACATCGAGTGAGATTGTCCCGGCGGCTGCCTGCCGCAGAGCCTCGACAACTTCCTCCTTTGTGGCTGTCGGGTTGCCGTTGACTGCCTTGATGACGTGTTGTCCGGCAATCAGTTTGTAGCGGGTTCGGTCGCCTTCGCGGAACAGGTTTCCGGCTGCCGTGCCGGTCACAGTGGTCACGAGGGCACCTCCGCCGGGGCCGTAGGTTTTCAGGCAGAGCCCGAGGACGTCATCGCAGGCATTTGCGGTCCTGGTGGGGCATGCCAGCAGGGTCAGGAGCAGGCCGTAGTGCAGGAGTTGTTTTGGGGGTGGGGTGTGACAGCATTTCCTGGATTTTTGGGAAATGC
>Ga0255095_1000043_pt1 | contig 82739 bp, 33 predicted proteins | sample Colum_Law_RepC_8_2_FD_188435 | JGI IMG/M metagenome (GOLD analysis project Ga0255095, IMG submission 188435) | Freshwater microbial communities from Columbia River, Oregon, United States - Colum_Law_RepC_8d | ecosystem: Environmental > Aquatic > Freshwater > River | place: USA: Oregon...
GCTGATGCATTTGCCCGAGATGACTCTCGCATTGGCCGATAGTCTTCTTGACTGGATTGATGCCGATGACACCCCTCGCGAATTCGGTGCAGAACGAAACTATTATTTTTCACGAGGTGATGCCGTCCTGCCCCCGAACGATGAGGTTCAGGATCTCTCGGAGCTTCTAAATGTTCGTGGTGTCACGCGTGAGATGCTTTTTGGGGTTCAGACCGGATTCGATTTTTCGGTCCCCAATTATGATCCGAAGCAAAAGTCGCGAGTCGATCTCCCGACGTCTTACGAAGCCATGGGATGGGCTCGATTTCTGACCACCTATGCCGGCGAAGCCGCAGCGCAGGAATCGGACCGCGTGATCGTCAACTCTCCAAAGCTTCCTGAACTCTACGAGGAACTCAAGAAGCAACTGGGGGAAGACGGCGCGAAGTTTATTGTGGCCGTCAGGCTGTCAGGAATTCTCGAGCGTCCGGCTGGTGCTCAAAAGAAGCGGCCGGAAAAGTCGGTGAAAAGTCGACTTGATGACCAGCTTCGCGGAAAGGCTGCGTTACCCGATCCGTCAGAGGGAGACTCGACGGTGGCCGGAATGGATTTGACTCGAGCTCCGCAATTTGAAATTCATAGTCTCTTTGATCTCATTGGGACCAATGTTCGCATCGTGATTGGCGGGAAAGATGAAGTCCTGACAAGTCCCTGGAAGGCAACCGGGAACGGAGCCGAAGCAGCCCTGACGCTGCTGGATAAGGCACTCGACACGCGCCCCACGAAAGTGTTGCGAGGACGGCTGAACGTCAACACGGCTCCGCGAGAACTGCTGAAAGGGCTGCCGGGGCTTTCGGAAGCCAAGCTGAATAAAATTCTGGAAACTCGTGACCGCCAACTCGACAAACAATCCGGCAATGGCCCTGCCAGTCTGTGGCTGATCTCAGAAGGTGTTCTCACCATCGAAGAAATCCGTCGTTTGGCCCCGTTTTTGACAGACCGTGGGAGTGTTTTCACCGGAACCATTTGCGCGTATTCACCTCAACAGGGCGCCGTTTATCGCAGGAAAGTCACGATCGACGGAACAGCTTCGCCACCCGTGGTCAGCAGGCAACTGAATCTTCCGCCCGGTGACGCATCATTCCGCGCAGAAATGCAGACGTCCGTTGGTGGAGGATGAAATCACGCTGCAAATTCGCCGTGCCGTTTGAAGCTCTCAATGAGCAGTTCTGTGCGTCACCCATCACACCGGAATCATTTTCATATCAACGACCATTGCAACTTGCCGTCGCGTTCCTGTCACCTAAGCAGCAGTTATGAATAAGTCTTTCAATCATCTTCGACGGCTCTGGTCCAGACTACGGAAGTCTGGTTCTTCGAGAACGTGGTTGCTGTTTCTGCCGGGTCGAGCAGATTGCCATCTGGTTCATGCAGAGCAACGTGGCGGACAGCTCTTCATCCGGCAATTTGTAACCGTTCCTGCAGAGGAGCTGGACGAAGCCACGCGTTTGCCAGCAGCCGCCATCCTTGAAACTCACTTGCAGCGATTTCAGATATCAAATCCCAAAGTAGCCGTTCTGCTTCCGCGAAATTGTCTGTCGTTTGCTCGCGTCCCACTGCCACGAATGGCAGCCAGCGAGGTCCACGAAACGGCCATGATTCAATCTGAAGCCCTGTTTGCAGAATCGACCGGTGAGCAAAGTATTGATTACGTGCTGCTGCCGCAGGAAGATCGGGAACAGTCACTGTTGCTGATTCATGGCGTTGATCGCAATTACCTGGAGCGGATCAAAACACACCTCCAGGCTTCCCAATTGCAGTGCAGTCTGGTGGCCCCGGCCGCTGCGATAGGGTGCTGCACAGGAATCCATGGAGACGATCGACTCTCCATCCTTGTCGTGATGCCTGACAAAGAGAAAATCGACATCTTTGCTCAGAGCCATGGTTGCCTCCTGTCGCACCAGCGGCGTCGCGTGCCTGTTGAATCGACAGAGGACGTCCGGAATTCAGTGATTTCCGGAGAAGTGATGCGAACCATTTCCTGTCTCAGCGTTCCGGGAGTTCCTCAGACCGGTCCTGTGATCAGATTTGCCGCCAATGGTCGAGATTGGACGGCCGTCGCGAAGTCTTTGCAGTTTGAACTGGGCTTGCCGGCTGAAGACACCTCTGTTCTGCCGTCTCAGAATTCCGGAACAGAACATCCAGAGCTAGAAGCTTATCTTCATGTCATCGCGAACGGAGTTCAGTTTGAATCGTCGGGTGTTTTAAAATCGCCGCTCAATTTTCTTTCACCTCGTACGTGCCTGTCAAAAAAGGAACGTCGCCGACGCAATCTGATCCGTGGCGGCCTTGTCGCTTCGCTGCTCTGCATCTGCCTCAATGTCTGGTCCCGACGTTCCGTGGGCGCGATGGAAGATGAACTGTCTGTTCTCAAGGCTGAACTGGAACAGCTTCAGGAGCAGGTGGATGCTGATGCGGATGTGTTTGAAATTCTTGACTTCGTAAAGCTCTGGAAAAACGATCGTGCGGATCTGCAACTGCATTTCTCTATTCTCCAAAAATGCATTCCGGAAACGTCTCGCTGCCAGCTGAGTGATCTGCAGTTTCATCAGCAGCCAGATGATCCGGGCATACTAATTATTGAAATCAGCGGACTGGCAGATCGTACGGAAACGGTCGTCGAACTCAGTCAGAACATTCTTCGGAATGGTCACTTCCGCCAGAGACCCTATCAAATCGAACGCACAAATGGATCGGGGAACCTGAAGGTGAATTTTCGGATCGAGCTGGAACCTCTGACCCCGGAAACTGCCGAAGAGACTGACGAAGTTCCAGACGAAATGGCTGAGGAAATCACTGACGAAGCCACTAACGAATCTGCAGACGAAGTCACTGGCGAAGTTAATGATAACGTCACCGGCGAAGCTGCAGACAAAGCTACAGAAGAGGCTGTTGACGAGGTCACTGACAAAACTGCCGGCGAAACTGCTGGCGAAACTGCTGACAAAGTTACTAACGAGAAGTCCGTTGGCGATCCGCAAGATCCGGGCGGGGTGTAATCATGTCATCAAAAAAACTACTGACGATCATTCTTCTGGCCGTCGTGTTGGCTCGACCAATCTGGTCGTTTACGTCGGGCATTTTCTGGAAGTCGACTGAGGAACTGCAGGCTGAAATCGAGGAGACACTGGCAGAGATAGAAGACGCATCAAACACACTGGACGAAGCCAGGATGGCACGGAATGACCTGAAGCCGGTGCTGGAACGATGTCTTCCCGAACCGGAGTCAACAGCGGCAGCGTTGTTTCAGAAGTGGATCTACGAAAGCGCGACAGCAGCGGGTCTTCGAGACACCGTGGCCACGGTGGGCGAACTGGAACGAGAAAGTGACGAGGCGCTCTGCGGAACAATTGCCGCGGATATTGTGAGCACCGGAACTCTTTCTGAGATGTCAGTGCTGCTGCATACGATCGCAGAAGACTCCGTCAATCAGCGAGTCCGGGATCTGGAGATCATTCCGCTGGAAGATGGCAGCGGCTTGGCGAAGTTTGAATATCGAGTCGAAGCTTTGACGACAATGAAAGGATCCGGTGCGGCCCTGCCGTCAGTGGCGGCAACGCTGAACAGACTTCCCGAGGAGCTGTCAAGGAATTTCCTGCAGCCTCTTTTCCCAAATGTTCTTCCGGCCCCACCCGCTCCCCCGGCACCTGTGGTGGTTCAGGCGACAACACCGCCGCCTGCTGCTCCAGTTGCTCCGCCGCGACCGCCTATTGCCCCTTCGCCACTGGTGCTTGTGGGAACAGTCATGTCCGGATCAGAAGTGGAAGCCATGTTCTTTGATCCTGAAGGAGGCGCAACGAGAACTGTCGTGGTCGGCGATGAACTTCAAAGCAAAGATTTCAAGGCTAAGATTATGGCGATTACGAACAACAGTGTGATGCTGCGTATGAGTGCAGGAATCACGGAGATCCGCCTTTCACAGGCATTGTCCTCGATTCCTCAATTGCTGTGGAATCCTGAGTTGGTTATCCCCGCCGGTGGTTAACTTGTGGCATTACAGAGCCGTCAGAATTTCCCTTGTCACTGCGTATTGCCTCTGGAGCCTGATCTCAATGAATCAAAGATCCCATGTTCTTTGCAGATCATTCCTGTTGATTTCTCTGCTGCCGTTTCTGTCACAGAATCTTTTCGCCGACGAACTCGCGAAAGCAGCGACGGCTCAGGAAGCTGCAGACAATCTTGGCGTCGGCATCAATCTTGGAAATATGCTCGATGCACCCAACGAAGGTGACTGGGGTGTTCGATTTGAAAACGACTATGCATCAATCATCCGCAAAGCCGGATTTCAACACGTCAGGCTGCCAGTGAAATGGTCGGCCCATGCTTCTACGAAAGCCCCTTTCAGGATCGACCCCGCGTTTGTTGCGCGAGTTAAAACGGTGATGGCTGTCTGCACAAAGCAGGGTCTTCGTGTTGTGCTCAACATTCATCACTATGATGAAATGCACGTGGCTCCTGGCAAGGAGACGGATCGATTCCTTGCGATCTGGCGGCAGCTTTCGGACTTGTTTGCATCACAACCAGAGACGGTTTACTTCGAAATCCTCAATGAACCGCACGACAATCTGACGACGCAGGAATGGAACAAAATTCTTCCGATTGCTCTCGACATCATCAGAAAAAAGAACCCGAACCGGGCCGTGATTCTGGGCGGCGGAAACTGGAACTCACCTGACGAACTGATCCATCTGAAACTTCCGGCGGAAGATCAGATGCTGATTGCCACAGTTCACTATTATCGACCTCACGAGTTTACTCATCAGGGCGCGGAGTTTCTGGGTGAAAAGGCTCCACCAGCGGGAAGAAAATTTCCGTTTGATCAGGCAGAAAGAACTGCGATTGAGGAGGATTTCCAACGGATCGCGGACTGGTCCGTGAAGAATCATCGCCCCATCTATGTCGGGGAATTCGGTTGCTATCACATCGCCCCCGGCGAAGACCGATTACGCTGGACGCGGACCGTTGCAGGCCTCTGCCGCAAACACAAATTCGGATCTGCCTACTGGGAGTTCTGTTCAGGATTCGGAGCCTGGGATCCATCGAGCAGGGAATGGCGCGACGAGCTTCTCGATGCCATCATCCATCCCTGAACATGCCCCGTTACCACAATGAATCCCTGCAGACAGGTCAATGTGCTAAGGACTCAGTCGGAGAATCGGTTTGTGAGTGATGTTGAGTAATTTCATTTCCGCTGCAGTATTTGAGCCCCTCACGAATGGCGGCTGTTCCACGTAACTCGATCATCTTAACTCGATCATCGTTTCTTCTGACCATGAGACAGGGTTTTGTACCAGCCGCTGCAGAAGCAGAAACTTCTGTTATGGTTTCACGCAAAACGTCGTTTACTTGAGAAAGTCTTTGGCACGCACTGGGTCACCGACTCCGTCGTCGATGGCGAGCAACAGCCGATTCCAGTCCGGTATGGCACTGGCAAATCGTTTAGCGTGAAGCCGAAAATTTCAGAGAAAACCTTCTTCTACCCGAGCTTTCTATGGCTCGCCCCAAAAAGACCGTTGAAGGGTGAAACACCCTTGAGATCCCGCTCCTGCGTGGGAGAGGTGCCGCGAATCGGTTCCCAGGAACTACGTGGTCGGTAAAACCCTTCCCCGGAAATTGTTCTAAGACGTGGCTGAATAAATCATCGTTGGACGGATGAGCATTCAGGGTGTCACTCTGAACCGGTTTTTGAAGCAAAAACAGTACAAATCGAGGAGAACTATGAGCAGTCGAGTTTAGGACTTGTCCTATTCCCACGGACAGGGACGGAATACGGATACCGAGGCAGAGAACAGAACTAAGTTTCCAGAAGTTCCGGAGCCTTGGCCTTGGATGTGATTCCGCGCAGATGCAGCACTTTGAGACGTCGAAACCTCAAAGGTTATGGAGAATGTCTATGTCCAGTCCGTTTAAGAAACTTTTCTCACTAGCAAACATCCTGGGAGTTGATGCGGCATCATTTGCTGCCGGCAACAGACCTCGACGATGCCGTGTCGAAAAGTTCCGGGCCACCGAACAACTGGAGACCAAGGTTCTGTTGTCGGCCGCAAGCCCAACGCTTGATTCGATCAGTGACTTAGTGATTCAGGAAGATTCGGCGTCATACAATGTCGCTCTGACTGGAATTGGCCCTGGCATCGGCAGTACGACGCCGGTAAAGATCTCGGCGAGTTTTCAAAGTGCATCGCTAAACTGTGGTGCTCGAGTTACGGCAGGTCCATCCAGCACGGCAGCCACACTGACCCTTGAGCCCGCACGAAATTCATTCGGCGTTGGAACAGTCAGCGTCACGGTCGAAAACTTTGGTCCGGATGGAAAACTGGAAACGGCTGCCGACAATCTGACCGTGGTGAAAACATTCAAACTGACAGTGAATCCGGTCAGCTTCCGCATTGACGGAAAAACACTGGGAATTGAACTCGACAACGCCGGAGACGTCGTCAATGTCTCTCGTGACATGGATCTGATGCAGTTCCACCTTTCGAACAGCATCTGGCACGGTACAGACAATGAACACGTTTCCGGAAACGGCACTTCGGTTCTGCGCGTTTCTGCAGCGGGGCAGTCGTTTCTGACGGGGTTGCAGATTTCCGATGCAGCACCCAACACTCAAATTGTATTCTCCGGTTCGACGACACAAAGCATCACTCAGTCCGTTGTTCTGCAACAAACGCTGACGCCTCGCCCCATCGTGATCAACTCCCCGATCAAGCTGAATGGGACGGCGGGACTGGAAGCTCGATCCGCAGGAGCCATCATCGTTAATTCTGTCGGTCGCATTGAATCAACGGACGGCGCGATCATCCTGAATTCGGATCCCGCTATCGGCACGGTTGGTGAATGGGGCAGTGGAGTAAACATCGCCGGCGGATTTGTCGGCACGACTGGCAAGGGATCGATCGCAATCTCCGGTACCGGTAGTTCGACCGCGGGTTCATCGCCGGATGGCGTTGTGATTTCAGCGGGAGCGAAAATCGTCGGGGGAACAACGCAGAATGTTGTGATCGTCGGCTCTGGCGGCCACGGCAATCAATTGCCTGCTCGAGGTATTGTCGTGAGTGGAGCAGGGTCAGAAATCGTTGCGGCCGGAGCAGGACTATCCATCACCGGCACTGGAGGAAATTCTGACACAGCAGAGTTCAACTCCGGAATTCAGCTTGATGGAGGTGCGGTGGTCAGAACCTTCGGAGCGGCCTCCATGGACATGGTCGGATTCGGTGGAATCTCTGGCGGTAACTACAATCGCGGAGTGCATATCTCAGGAGCAATGAGCAGAGTCGAAACCGTGAACGGACTGCTCTCAATCAAAGGAACCGGGGGAGGACGACTAAGCGCTGGACACAACGTCGGCGTCTTCTGCGATGCTGGAGGACAGGTCAGTGTCCTCGGGACTGGCAATCTGCAAGTCACGGGCAAGGGCGGTTCCGGGAGCGGAGACTTCAATCGAGGTCTGGCAGCCACAGGAAGCTTATCCGGCTTTTATGCGCGCACAGGCAATATGGTTTTGAATGGAACGGGTGGAGGAATCGGGAACTCGGCGTTCAACAGCGGAGTATTTCTCGACGCGGGCAGCCGTGCAAATCTTGAAGGATCAGGCGTTTTGAACATTATTGGTCGCGGTGGACTCACCAACGGCGATCAGAATCGCGGCGTGCTTGTTGCCGGAGAGACGACCGTTGTTTCCAATTCAGCGGGCACTGTTCAGATCAATGGGACCGGAGGAGGAATAGGGCTGTCCGCATGGAACTACGGTGTTTCGCTCGAAGCCGGAGCAACAGTTCTGGGATCTCCCGGGGCGCTCAGCAGCATTCTCGGGACAGGCGGAACGTCAACAGGACTGAACAATCGAGGCGTGGTTTTGACCGGAGAGACCACACGGATTGCGGGGGACCAGGTCCGAATCACCGGCTACTCTGGTGGAACAGCATCCGGGACCATAGCACCTGCGGCAGCGTTATTGGAGAGTGGTGCACAAGTTCTGGCAAATCACGGCAGCATTTCGATCATTGCCGACAACCTGGAAATAGCCGCGGACTCCTCTGTTGATTCTGGTACCGACGGGACGGTCAACATTGCCCCGTCAAGCACGGGAAGAAAGATCACTCTCGGATCGTCGACTCGCAAAGAGACATCCCTCGATTTGAGTCAGGTGACACTCGATTGCATTACCGCGCACAATCTTTTCTTTGGCAATGAATTCGCGGGATCACTGACGATTGTGGGTGACGTTAATCTCAGGACTTCGCAAAACCTAACCCTCAAGTCTGCAGAAGCGATTCTTGCCGAGGCGGGAAACGTCGGCATTGCAGGCGGACAATTAACTCTCCTTCCCGGCTTGAATAAAGCGATTGCCGGCAGCGATCAGGTTTCGCTGGGAAGCAAGACTAACCCGGACATAAACATTTCCACCCTCGTTCTTGAAGCGAATTTGCTCAACCCGGATGCAGCCATTGCTGCTGTCTCAGTGACCGGGCGCCTCATCCTGAATGACCCGATCCTGCAACTGAATCATGCGGCTGATCTTGAAGCCGGCGGGACATGGCTGCTGATCCAGAATGATGGGACAGATCCCATCGTAGGCCGTTTTCGAAACATGGACACTTCAGGTGGCATGGTTGTTGACAACATTACTTTTCGGGTTTCTATGAACGGGGGAGACGGCAATGATGTCACGCTGACCCGTGAGAGTAATAACGCCGTCGGAGATGTTTTGGGGACCAATTCTCCGGATGTCTTTGTGGTGGAGCCATCCACTTCATCAGGCACAGGGACCTTTAAAGTCTCCAAAAGCATAGCCGGTCAAGTGCCGGTTTATGTCGGCAGCATTTCCCGAGACCTCCCTTTGAATCTGCATGGGATTGCAGGGGATGATGACGTCGTGATCAGGGGAACCACCGCCAATGACTTGTTTGTCGTCAACGGTTCGACCATCCTGCTGAATGGTTTTTCGATCATCATTTCGGGAATCGAGCACGTGATTCTGGCCGGCGACGCTGGCAGTGATCGCTACCAAATCTGCGCTGACCTGCCAACGGGAAATGTTCGTGTTGATGACGTTGCAGGTGATACCGATACACTTGATTTCTCAACAACGATGCTGAACCCAGTGTCGCTGAGCCTTGCAGAACTCGCTCCACAGAGAGTCAACGAAAATCTGACACTGCAGTTAAACTCTTCCAGCGGGATTGAACATCTGCTGGGAGGTGCAAAAGCAGATGTGCTCTACGGCAACAGTCTGCCCAACACGATCACGGGCAATGATGGAGCAGACCGCATCTTTGGAGGCCTCGGCAATGATCTTCTGATCGGAGGCAATGGAAGCGATCAATGCACGGGAGGAGCCGGAGACGACGCCTACCTGTTTGCAGCGACACTCGCTGCCGAAGCGGACCAAATAACAGAGAACACGAATGAAGGCGTCGATACTCTGAACTTTGCAGCCCTGACCACAGGCATCATCGTGAATCTTGGATCGACGTCGGTTCAGGCAGTGCACACGAATCGTACGTTAAAGCTGAACTCCGCAGTTACCTTTGAAAACCTCATCGGTGGCACCGGTGCAGACACGCTATTCGGCAACAGCCTGGACAACACCGTGACTGGTGGTGCGGGGGACGACAAACTCATTGGAGCCACTGGCAACGACTTACTGCTCGGTGGGGTCAACAACGACACCTATGTTTTTGTTCCTACGACCGTTCGCGAAGCCGACCAGGTAACAGAGAATGCGAATGAGGGCATCGACACGCTGAGCTTTGCGTTTCTGACCACAGACGTCACTGTGAATCTCGGATCGACATCGATCCAACATGTGCATACGAATCGCACGTTGAAGCTGAATTCCGCGACTGTCCTTGAGAACATCCTCGGTGGTAGCGGTGCTGACACGCTCTTCGGCAATGATCTGGACAATACACTGTCTGGCAATGCCGGGAACGATAAGCTTTCTGGTGCCGGTGGCAATGATTTGCTGTACGGTGGGGCCGACAACGACACTTACATGTTTGTTCCGACCACCGTCCTCGAAACCGACACGGTGAGCGAGAATCTGAACCTGGGCAGCGATACGCTGAACTTTGGCGATCTGACGACCAGTGTCGTGGTGAACCTCGGATCGACTTCAATTCAGCCTGTGCATACCAATCGCAAGTTGAAGCTGAATTCCGCAGTTGTCTTTGAGAACATCATCGGTGGCAGCGGTGCTGACACGCTGTTTGGAAACACTCTGGAGAACACTCTGACTGGCAATGCCGGAGACGATAAACTCCTTGGTGCAGGCAGCAACGACGTAATGCTCGGCGGGGCCAATAACGACACCTACATGTTTGTTCCGTCCAACGCCGCCGAAGCCGATCAGGTGATCGAGAATGCTAACGAAGGCATCGATTCACTGAACTTCGCCTATCTGACGACCAGCGTCGTGGTGAATCTTGGTACGACCTCGATTCAGACGGTGAATTTGAATCGAACGCTGAAGCTCAATTCTCTCAGCACATTCGAAAATGCAGTGGGCGGCACCGGCAGCGATACGCTGTTCGGGAATGCTCTGGCCAACCGACTGACGGGCGGTTCTGGCGATAACATTCTTGTCGGCTTGGAGGCGGGTGATATTCTGGAAGCGGGCAGTGGCCGCGACATCCTGATCGGTGGCCAGGGATTGGACATTTTAAAGGGCGACGCTGGCGATGATATGCTGATCGCTGGAACCACGACGAGCGATACCAGCCTCAGCAATCTCCACACGCTTCGCACACATTGGATTTCCGGCAACGCGTATGCAGATGCGATCTCGAATCTGCGAGCTGGCGTTGGCAATCCGTTGGTTTCATTGAAAGCGAAGATGAATGTGCTGAACGACGCGGGCGAGCGTGACGTGCTGTACGGTGGAACTGGTACAGACTTTTTCTTCCGAGCCGTCGACGATGTCATTACCGATCTGTTCGCCGGAGAAATCATCGACGTTCTGTAACTGTCCCGGCGAGCGGCTGGGCGTCAGCCCTCCGTGGGAATTTTTGATTGTTGATTTTTGATTTTTGATTGGCGATCGCAAATTGCGGTCTGCGTTCAGTCAAAAATCTGCAATCTGCAATCTGCAATCTGCAATCTGCAATCTGCAATCGCACATACGGCTCGCCAGCCGTTTGGACTTTCGGATTGCGGTTTCAGGTGTTCGCCGAAAGGACTCGGGCAGGTCATAAAGCATGCCCCGAACTTAGCCCAAACTCCTCAACAGGGAGGAGAATCTGTGGAGGTAAAATCTTCTGCCGCGTTTTCAGCGGCGTAGTTTCATACGTCGTTTGGCAGTAGCTTGAAATGTGATGTAACGAAAAGAAGTCAGCCTGTTGGCTAGGATGATCAGCACGGCGACCGCCAGCAGCCGCTCAATCATCAACTGCAGTTTGAATCCGACGATGAGCCTGCTCCTCAGCCGCGATGGAGCGATGTCAATGTCGAGCGACTTCGTTCCGCGAATCCGCCACAGCTCGACAGACGTGGAATGGCCCTGCACACGATCTGCACGCGGCAGCTCTTCGCTCATCAAAAAGTGCAGGCAACAGCATCATCCCACACCTGAATCCTGCAAGGCGGTCGCCTCGAAACACATCCATACTTTGTTTGCGGACTGCTATTGCTCCACTGTGGATGTCCGGTGACGCCATACCCTTGTTGGTCGGCCTGTAAGACCTGTCATTTCTATCGACACGGCCTGTGCCATCGAGGATCGATGCCGAAGGGAGGCTGTCGCTTCAGCGTTCCCGAGATCGGCCAAAAAATTAGAGAAACCAGAGCCGCCAACTGACAATTTGTTCAGGCAAACTAGCCCCGAGCCTGGCCAATCAAAAACGATGCGGGAAACCCCGCCATGAACATCTCCAAAAACATACGGACTGCTGCGGATTTTCCATCCTGATTTCAATAGAGTTCGGGCAGAGTCACCTTGGCATGTCATCAGGCGTTATCGCAAACTCGCGTTTGCAACTCAACCGATTTACGGGCTCCTTCGGTGTGTCCGAAATGGAGATCTTCCGGAATATCTTTTTGTGTTTGATCCGGAGAGATTGAAATCAACGAACTGCCGAAATCAACGGACCAGGTCCGCGTCGTTTCGTGAGTCGCGTATAGTTCTTGATGACATGTTCAGCCGGCGTGCAAATCACGCGGATGATTCGTAAAGGATACGTTCATTCCAGGCCGCGTCGCGCAGAACTGCTCTCAATGACATCGTTACTCCATGAGTTTTCAGCGGCAGCACTCATTCCGGCAATTGCCGACAGCAACTCTGACGCAATTTTCCTCAAGGATCTCTCTGGGAAATATGTTTACGGCAACCCGGCCTTCAGGAAGATTTTCGGTGTCGATCCAACAGAGGCCGTGACTCTTCACGATAGCGACCTGTTCTCCGTCGATGATGCGAAGAGATTTGAGAAGCAGGATCGCGATGTACTTGAGACAGGGCAGAGCGAGACGGCGGACTACCACACCGAGGGGCCTGGTGGAAACCGTAGGTATCGAATCACAAAGTCCAGATGCCTGAGTCAGACTGGCCTACCGTGCGGCATTCTGGGGGTCGTCAAAGAAATCTCAACATCGCGGCTGACCGAAGAAACGATTGAAAGGATTTCCTCACTTAACAAAGAGACCGGATTGAACTTCTTCAGGTCTCTGGTCAGGACTCTCAGTGAAATCTGCGGCGTACAGACGGCGTTCATAGGAGAACAGGACAGACAGGCGCAGCAACAGATCAATAGTATCTCGATCTACAGCCACGGACAGATCGCAGACAACTTCAGCTATGACCTCAGGGATACTTCCTGCGAACGCGTTATGGACGGTTCAATGTGCTTCTACGCATCCGAGGTACAGAAATCCTTTCCCAGAGATTTGTTACTGACACAGATGGGGGTCGAAAGCTATCTGGGCGTTCCACTTTTCGGCAGCAAGGGACAACTGCTGGGGATCATTGCGACGCTTAACGATAAGCCGATGCCGTTTCCTGAAGAGGCTCAGGCGATTCTTTCCATTATCGCCGCACGTGCAGGATCAGAGCTGGAAAGAGCTCAAACGGAAGAACTGCTTCGCGTCAGTGAAGAGCGTCACCGAATTATGCTGGATCAGCTGCCCCTTGGAGTTGCCTTGCTCTGTGATAATCTGTTGCTGTATGCCAATCCCATGGCTTGTAGAATTTTGGGCATTTCCAGTGTCAAAGATCTGGGGGCGACTTCACCATTTGAGTTAGTTGTTGAAGCGGATCGAGAACGAGTTCGCGGGTTGTTTGTGGCGTCCGCCGACCCAACTGAAGAACCACTCCCCGTTTACACGACAAAGATTCGCCGAACGGATGACCAAGTTCTGGATATTGAGTTTTCAGTGCTGAAAACGCAATACGGTCTTCGAGCCTGCCAGCAGGTAAATTTCTCCGATGTGACAGCGAGCCGTCAGACTGCAGAAGCTCTGCATGAAACACAGGAACGTTTCTCACTGTTCATGCAGCACTTATCCGGACTCGCATGGATCAAGAATCTCCGCGGAGAATATCTTTATGCGAATGCCGCTGCACTGCGAGTCTTTCAGCGTTCTCCAGAGCAACTCTACGGCAAAACAGACACCGAAGTCTTTCCTCCCGAGACCGCACGGCCGTTTGTCCAGAACGATCAAACCGTCATCTCATCCCGGTCTTCTTTGCATACGACAGAGACGTTCCGGCATTCTGATGGTGTCCTTCATTACTCACTGGTCAATAAATTCCCGATCCGAGATTCCAGCGGTGACATCAACCTTGTCGGAGGCCTCGCGACTGACATCACCGAACTGGTTCAGGCCGAGGACACGATCCGAAAGTTGAATGATTTTCATCAGGCGATCATTCAAACTGCGTCCGACGGCATCTGCGTGTGCATTGAAACGACAGACTTTCCGTATGTACGGTTTACGGTGTGGAATGACCGCATGACGGAACTTACCGGCTACACGCAGAGTGAGATCAATGAATCTGGCTGGTATGAATCTCTCTATCCGGATGCGGAAGTTCAGGCACTCGCAATCCAGCGAATGCAGGAGATGCAACAACGGAATGATTTACGGGCAGAGGAACGACAGATCACTCGAAAAGATGGCCAACAGAGAATCCTCACTGTTTCCACATCTCGAATTGAGCTTGAGGATGGTGCTCAGGGGATAGTGGGTTTGATGCAGGATGTCACTGAGCGTCGTCTCGCTGAAGCCAGACTCCGCCAGACAACCAGCCTTCTCGAAGCGGTCATCAATGGAACATCCGATGCAATTTTCGTGAAGGATCTTTCCGGACGGTATCTGTTGATTAATGAAGCCGCAGCAACGATCGCAGGAAAAACGCCGGCAGATCTGATCGGAAAAGATGATACGTCCCTCTTCGATCAAAAAAGCGCCGAAGGCGTCATGGAGAGAGACCGGCGGATTATGCGGCAGGGAAGTGTTGTGACTTTTGAAGAAACAACAACGGTTGGCGGCGCGAAGCAATGTTTCCATTCCACGAAGGGACCCTACAAAAACAAAGCCGGAGAAGTCATTGGGCTGATTGGTATTTCGCGGAATATCACTCGACAAAAACTCATTGAGGATCAGTTCCAGCAGGCACAAAAAATGGAGGCCATTGGTCAACTCGCCGGAGGAATCGCCCATGACTTCAATAACTTGCTGACAGTCATCAATGGTTACGCAGAGATTATTCTTTCTGAGCTCACTTCGGACCATCACTTAACCGAACCGCTGACCCTGATCAATGAGGCCGGGCAGCGTGCAGCCGTACTGACGGCTCAACTGCTGGCCTTCAGCCGCAAGACTATTGTTGAGCCAAAGACACTCAACCTGAAAAGGGTTATTGAACACCTTGGAAAAATGCTGCGGCGATTAATCGGCGAACATATCGTCCTTAATCTGGATTTCAGCGATGAACCGTGCAATGTTGTTGCGGACCTGGGACAGACCGAACAAGTGCTCCTGAATCTGTCCGTCAATGCTCGTGATGCGATGCCCAACGGCGGGACCCTGACAATCAGTACACGTCCCGTTGTGTTGTCTTCCATTAATGCCCGTCATCTCGAACTTCGCGAGGGGCGGTACGTGCGAATTCTGGTTTCCGATACCGGTGTGGGCATTGCTCCGGAAATTCAACACCGAGTTTTTGAGCCATTCTTTACCACCAAAGCTGCCGGCAGCGGAACGGGACTGGGTCTTGCCACCGTCTATGGAATAGTCAGGCAATCGGGTGGCAGCATCAGCCTTAACAGCGTAGAGGGAATAGGCACCACGTTTATTGTGCATCTTCCGGCTGCAGAAAGCACAGAGTCGCCTGCCGAGCTTTTGGCACAGGACTTTGCTCCACTTGGTACGGAAACAATTTGCTTTGTGGAAGATGAGGAATCGGTTCGACGACTCATTCGGCTTGTGCTTGAAACTCAGGGTTACACAGTCATCGCTGCTGAAAGTGGTGCTGAGGCACTCGCTCAGGCCGCTGATCACGGAGGAAAAATTGATCTGTTGCTGACGGACGTCGTTATGCCTGGCATGAATGGACGAGAATTGGTCGAACGGTTTCGAAGACGATGGCCGCTGGTCCATGTGCTCTACATGAGCGGCTATACGGGAGATGCTGTGATTCGTTACGGGGTCGAGACCGCTGCCGATGCGTTCTTGCAGAAACCCTTCACGCCTCTTGCTCTGGCACGAAAAATTCGTCAGACGCTGGATCGCCGCGGATAGATCGCTGAAGAAACAAACGAGCGGCAGCCTGGCAAGTATTGCCCCTATTGTTTCGTAGCGGGGCAACCCGACGATCAGGCGCGAACAAGAAACACCGATGCTCAGTAGTCCAGTCCAAGCCTCTTCATCTTGTTGTAAATGGACTTTTCACTGATTCCAAGTTCTCTCGCCGCACGCGCTTTGTTTCCTCCGACGGAACGCAGCGTCTGCTCAACCGCCATCTTTTCAACATCATCAAGCGTCATTCCAGCCAGTGAATTGTCAGGCGAATTATCAGCGGCAGCAGGGACCTCGTTCCGTATTGGCAATGCGGCCACTGAATAATTTGAGAGACGAACATCCTCCCGAGTCAGCACGGAGCCTTCAGCAAAGGCCACAGCGCGCTCCAGAACATTCTCCAGCTCCCGAATGTTTCCGGGCCAGGAATGGCTCAGAATACTGTCGAGAAATTCGTCTGAGGCTTCGACGTCTGATCTTCCATAACGCGAAGCCAGTCGCCGCAGCGATGATTCAACAATGCTGACGATTTCTTGTTTTCTTTCACGCAGCGGAGGCAACTTGACACTGAGAACATCCAGCCGAAAGAAGAGATCTTCTCTGAACAGTTTTTCACGGCATAACGACAGGAGATCACGGTGCGTGGCGGCAATGACCCGACAATCGACTTTGTAAGGAATGTTGCTCCCGATCCGAAACGCCGTTCTGTCCTGCAGAAACGTGAGTAGCTTTGGCTGAAGCTCGAGTGGTAAGTCACCGATCTCGTCCAGAAACAGAGTTCCGCCATCAGCAAGTTCAGCGCGCCCCGCTCGATCTTCAACTGCCCCTGTGAATGACCCTTTTTTGTGACCAAAAAGTTCACATTCAATCAGATCTCTTGGAAGCGATGCACAATTCACACTGACGAGCGGCTTACCGGCCCGCGGGCTGTTCTCGTGAATGAACTTTGCCGCCATCGATTTTCCGGTGCCAGTCTCTCCCGTAAGCAGGACAGTTGCATCAAGCGGAGCGATCCGCAGCAGATCCGCGCGCCAGCTCCCGGAGAGCACTGGTGCCGTTTCCACTGAAGCCACACCAACTTTACGTCCCGCGGTGAGGTGAGTTGCAGACGAAGGAAGGTAAGGACCGCAGTATCGCGCCAAGGATTCAGCCAGTGACGTGAAGTCGACCGGCTTTCGAAGATAGTCGCAGGCTCCCAGTTTCATCACCGCGACAGCGTCGTCCAGATCACCAGCCCCGGAAACCACAATAAAGCGAAGTGAAGGGAATCGCTTCCGAAGCTCCGGGATTAGCTCCATACCGCCCATTCGCGGCATCTGCAGATCGATCAACGCCACCTTGACTGAAGCGTTAACCTTTTCAAGGGCTTCAAAGCCATCGGCGGCTTCAAGGGTCCGAAGCCCCAGCTTCTGGGCAAAACCCCGCATGAAGAGACGAGTCAACTCATCGTCGTCCACGACAAGCATCGCCGGCAACCCTGCATCTGACATTTTTCTAACATCCTGCCTACAAACAATGGATTCAGCCCACACGACTCAGAAGCAGAGTGCTCCTTCATTTCCCCAGCGTAATCTCAGTTTTTTCTTTTGCTCGCTCTGCAATCGGTTGCATGAGCCTCATTGTTGCTGGGGACACGGGACAATCTCATCAGGTCGCAGCTAAATCCGTGTGTCACCCACAAGACCTTACGTCATGAATGGCAATCAGACAATCGAGACCGACTCCATTGAGCTCAACTGGAGGATGAAATCGCCCCGTCGTCCGACATGCCAACTATCGACAAACGTCAAGACTGAAAATAGTACTTGCGAGTACTGTATTTTGTGCCGTCATTAGTACAGGGAATTTCTGGAATTGCATTTCAATTCCCGACAGCGTTCATTTTTTCTCCCCCTGGGACAAACCCTGACGAGGGACCAAAAGTCCCAAGGGAAACCGCCTCTTGCTGCTCGTAAAAGCCAGCCTGTCAAAAAAACGAAAATCAATTGGCGCGGCCATTGCATTGCAAGACTGCGGATGGGGCAAACCGGCCCCACAGCAGGATTTTCCTCTCTGCGCATTTTGGGAAGTGAATAGTCAGGGCTGACCATTCATTTCATGACATTTGTCCTTCGAATCACAGGCTGATGAGTACGGCTTTCTTGCTGTCGAATCGCGTTGTGTCGGAGGGCATGAGTTCTCTAAGTGAATCAGGAAGCAGGACAAATCATGTTGTCAACAAGAAGTTTAATGCCACTCGCCCCAAAACGCAGCGATATCGATTTTCCTAGAAATCTCGCTGATACTGATTTTGTCTCTTTCCTGATTGAGAAAGCTCAGAGCCTTGGACTGGAGGTCAGTCTGAGAGATTCGCAGCCGAAGGCCGTCGAGATTGACGCGGAATCTGAGCACTGCGGTCGCTGTCTGGAAGTTGCTTCACGACTGAGCAGCCCACGAGACACTGCATCCGACCAGGAGATTGTGGATTGGTTTCGTGGACGCAGAAAGGCTGCTCGCACGGCCCTTTCAATCCTTAGCCTGCGAGAACGCCAGGTCGTGATACTGGTCGCTCACGGGTACTCCAACAAACGTGCCGCAGCCGTACTGCACGTCTCCGAGAAGACAGTTGAAAAGTATCGTGGGTCAGCTTGCAGAAAACTGCACGCTCAGACCTCAGCGGAACTGGCTTTGTTGATTTCTGCGGCTGATGTTCTGGTCGCCCCATCTGCGGCAGAGGAGTCCCGAGAATCGTCGTCCTCACGACGGTAAACGGATTTTCTCTTTTACGTCGGATTGAATGCAACTGGGTTTACTTGCGAGGCCGAACAACGTGGGCACGAATCAGGAACGCCTGTTCCAAAACGATTATTTGCTGCCAATTGGCAATTACATATCAGACCGGGAACTGGATTTTTCACAAAAGCTGAATTCAGTCGTTGGGACTATGAGTTGGCTGGATTTTGATTTGGCTCCCGCTGCGATTGTTGATTTGCAGTGGGCCTTGTCGGACATGCCGGACAGTAGAAACGAAACAGTTTCAGTGATGTTCGAGCCAGTCAGAACAGCTTCCTGATGTCGAGTAGGATTGTCCAATGATTAATGCCTCCTACGAAACTGAACTGCCGGAAACTGAGCTGCAGGAAGAGGTCGAACAGTGGGTCTCAGTCCACTGTCAAGGAATGCGTTTCACAGGCGACAACCTTGAAATGAAGGCAGTGACCTCAGGTGCTGAACTTGCCCCGGTGCTTGTATCTCATCCCGCCCACACTGCTGTAACGCCAGGTTTTTCACCTGACAACAAAGAGTGGCCTGATGTTAAGAGTGCATGGTTAAACAAAGTCAGAGACAGGATACGGGTTGAGGCCAGCCTTTGCAGAGAATTCTCCGCGCGGAGGTTGAGTGAAAACGCCAAAAGGATCTATGCAGCCCGCGCTGCGGCCCTCGAGTTTGCATTCAAACTGCTGTCTGACACCAGCAATCCGATGGGTTACGTAGACAGTCCCGTTCCTGACCATCACGTCCATTCAGTCGAAAGAGGCATTCGATCTCGACGAAGTGAGACGCCGAATTTCGCTGAACTGTCCCTGGAGCCGCAGGGCGATTCAGCAGATTGACACCACGGGGCCGTGGCTTGCTGCTCTCCGCCCCTGACTAACATTGATTCACGATTTGAAATTCAAGAAACCCCTCAGGTCCCGAAGTCTTAATGGATGGATGAATTGGTGTCCCGGTTGAATTCGATTTGAAGTCACAGGCACCGTGAGTCCACTGCAGTACTTTTAATTCCAGCCGTTTCCGCTTCCGTGAGAGGATCCGTGATCCACAAACTGGTATAGCCTCTCAGGTATATACCGGCGGGAAATTACGAGAGAAGGTTCTATGGTTACTTCACAGTTGCACCGTCCACCGCGAAACCTTATGCCCGAAGAATTTGTTCTGACAGAAAGACGGAGACCTTTCACCGTGTTTCTGATCAAGAGCGATGAATCCGTCCGCTCAGAAATGACGGCCATACTTCAGACAGCCCAGATCGAGGTACGTGAGTACCTCACAGCGACTGAATTCTATCTCGACGAAAAGTATAACGTTCCTGGCGTTGTGCTCATCGATGCACGCATTCAGGGAATGCCGGTAGCGGAACTCATGACGCGGCTGCAGGAAGTCAATTCGACCATCCAGGTCGTTGCCATTGCCAGCCATGCTCATGTTCCGGCAGGTATTCAGCTTCTCAAGCAGGGTGCCAGCGATTTCATCTCCCGTCCGCTGGACAGCCATGAACTGATTTCTACGATCGCAAGAGCCTATTGCGTACACTATGACATCCCATCTTCGGCATTGTTCGACAGTACTGAAGATATTGCTGCCGGGCTCAGCAGGCTTACGGAACGTGAACGTCAGGTGCTTGACCTGCTGATCAAAGGGCAGTCGTCTCGTGGAATTTCCGACAACCTTGGGATTCGCGTGAAGACCGTGGAAGCACACCGTTCAAGAGTTAACGACAAGATGCGAACGAGGGACGTCGCTCACTTGATTCGCATGTGCAATGCCTTGCCGGAAACTGAACTTGTCTGAAACCTTCGGACTGACATTGCCGGGCTATCTGTTAGCCCGGCTATATGTTTTGGGTGATCACATCCGGGCTGAAAATCAGCCCATTTCGGCTTGTTTACGCCCGAAAGTGCGAAAAAACAGGTTCGATTCTTTGCGGCATTCCAACTGCCGCACAGCCACTTTATCCGCGAGTGATTGGCAGGGTTTAGACTCCCCCATCACTGGGCCATCGCCTGAGCCGAAAGCCGCATCCAGACGCATTCATTGAATACCGGTTCGGTTCCGAAACAACCGTCCGCCACCGGACGCCCACCCAGACGATACGCGGCGATGACTTAGACTCTATCACGCTGCAGAACAACGCCAAGCGAACCGCGTCTTGTCGGGCCACTTCGGATCTTCTCCGCGCCTTGATGCGTGAGATCTCGCTCCGCACTTCAGAGCCATCCGCATTCGCGCCGGACCCACTGCCAAACGATCTTGCATTGGACTGAGGCCGTCATCGAACCGCCACTCGCAGCCATGCGACCACAATAACGTCGACGCCCCAAGAGCAGCTGCTCCGTCTGTCATAAAGACCCCTTGCGTAGCGGGGTTTCCGTGCCCCTGTTCGGCAAGTACCCCATCGCAATTCGAGCTACAGTTGATGAGTTCGTGAAGACCGTTCTGCGATATTACGCGCACTGAAGATCACTGCTCAGTAATGACTGAAAAAAGAACTGTCATTTTTTACATTCGGAATGCTCCGAAGGAAATGACATCTCTGCCTGTGGCGTTTTGTCTCGCGCGACAACGTTGAGTTATTTGTGAAAAGCAGTCGTAGTCTGCAAGTCATGAACCAGGATTGCATTGAGTGAAGTAAGGGGTTCTTTTTATTTGCATCAGTCTGTTCAAAAACTGAACTCCCGGTAATTTCTTCGGCCCGCTTGAGAAGGCTGCACATGTACTGGCTCAAAACATTCCTTCTGCTTCTGAGTACGCTCTGTAGTGTGACGTACCTTGGCTTCCGGGCCATCTACACACTGAATGCAGAGTCTGTCCCAGCACAATGCTTCTCTGTGATCGTACTGCTGGCCGAATGCCATGGTGTCTTTCTGATGCTGCTGTACTACTGGCAGATCCGAGATACCACGCCAGCCCCGCTGGTGCCGGTCTTTGCCGGACGCACTGTCGACGTATTTCTGCCGACCTATAATGAGGACGTGCATCTGCTGCGCGGAAGTATTCAGTCTTATCTGGCGTTTGATTATCCCTGCAAGATCTACGTGCTTGATGACGGCAATCGACCAGACGTGCGAGTTCTGTGTGAAGAAATGGGTGTGCACTACATCGCCCGAAAGGACAATCTGCACGCGAAAGCCGGGAATATCAACAACGCACTGGAGATGACCGACGGCGAGTTTGTTGTCATTTTTGACTCTGACCACGTCGCCCGTCCTCACTTTATCAGTCGCACGATCGGCTATTTCGCCGACGAGCGAGTCGGCTGGGTGCAGACGCCTCACGCTTTTTACAACCTGGACAGTTTCTCAAGTCTTTACAAGCCAGAGAAGAACCTTTATTGGGAAGAGGGAGACCTGTTCTATCGATGTATTCAGCTCGGAAAGTCAAATGCCAATTCGGTTGTCTTCTGCGGCAGTGCAGCGATCATGCGACGCAAGGCTCTGGAAGACGTGGGTTTGATCGCCACAGAAACAATTACCGAAGACATGCATACCGGTCTTCGAATGCATTCGCGCGGTTGGAAATCTGTCTTTGTGCATGAACGTCTGATTGCGGCTCAGGCGGCTAACGAGGTTACAGCGTATCAGTCCCAGCGTCTGCGATGGGGTGAAGGAAATCTCTCCATCATCCGGCACGACAACCCGTTGACCATGCCTGGTCTGACACTGGATCAACGCATCCACTATATCGGCAGTATGCTGGGCTGGTCGTCGGGTATTGGAAAACTTGCTCTTTACCTGACACCGATCATCATGCTGTTCACAGGCATCTCGCCTGTCGGAAAGATCTCAGAAACGTACTTCGTGCTGCTGCTCGCTCATCTTGTCTGCTCATGGGTCACTCTGAAGGCGACCGGCATGGGGAGCTTCATGATCATCGGCAATGAGCTGGCCGCTATGGCGACATTCTGGGTGCAGAATCGTGCCGTGTACCGAGCTCTCACACGAACCAACTCACGCTTTGTGGTGACCAAAAAGCGAGGCCGTCAGACGTCCAGTGTACTAAGCCATGTGGTGCCGCAGTTGACTTTGATCGCGTTGGGAGTGGCCTCGATTGTCTGGGCCGCAGGGCGTTTGATCTGCGGAGTTGATCAGAACTATCAGGGACTGGCCATTGGTTCTGCCCTGATCGCCGTTCAAAGTAGTCTTGCGTGGGTTGTCATCAAGAGAGCCCTGTGCGGGACCGACCGAAGGTTCTCGTATCGCCATCAGCAGGGCACGGTCCATGGCGTAATCACACCCGAGTCCGCTCAGAACGAAGCGCCAGAAGTTCATGGTATGTGCTATGACATGAATGAGATCGGGGTTCGAGTCCTGTGTTATGAAGAATTGACGATTGATCAGATTGTTCGACTGGATCTCCATGCTCACAACAAACGAGTGACGACCGAAGCTAGTGTTATCTGGCAACGCCCTGCGGCCAACATCTCCGCCGGTCGAGCAGGTACCGCGAAGGCCTACTATATCGGCTTGAAGTTCCATTCTCCGGATCCAGCTACGGTTAATGCTCTGTGGGAAATGGGTGTTGAGCACGTTGTTGAGTCGAACTACAAGAATCTTCGATTCGCTGGGGCGAGATCGCACAAACACTCGTCCATGCACCTGCCAATCACTTTGGTCAGCAGGAATGCGTCCGGCCATGAGCAACGTTGGTACTGCGCAGTGACAGACTTCGAGAAATCGAGACTTCTAATCACTGGCAATGTTCCTGACGCTGGCGAAGAGCTCCTCGATTTTGAAGTCTTTACACCGCTCGGGAAAGTTCGAGGTAACGGTTATCTGAGTGCACAGTCTTCTCAAAGTGAGACACAATACACCCGAGTTTTGAAGACGGAAAAATTTGAGGAGCAGGGTCGAGGAATCCTGATGTCGCTGCGAGAGTTTACGGCAACGCCGAAACTGGCGTCAGCGGTCCGGTTGACTCCGCGCGGTCAACGGCGACGTGTCCGCACCCCAGCACTTGCGACACTCCGATCGGTCAGCCCAATTCTATTGCTTGGAGTCGTGGTATTCTGGTTCGTTCATGAAAGACAGGTCTCTCTGACTCGGCTGTCATTTGCCTCAGAGCTTTCAGAGTCGCAAAAGACGATAGTTTCTTCCATGGTTGAAGAGGCACGAGCTGGGCAGCTCACCCGGATCGGTGACCTGAGCCTGCTGCTGAAAGTCCTGCAGAAACACGGGGCGGCAAGTGATCGAGCGACTGTCGCAAATGTGGCCGTTCGACTTGCTCCTGAGAACGAGGGATTGCTGCTGGCGGCTGTTGACGCGATCCGCGAATCCGCCGGACCAGATGCTGCTCTTGATTTCTGCCTCACAAGTATCGCCGATCCGGATAAAGCGGAAGCACAACTGTTGCTTCAGGCGATCCGATGTGCCGGCGAGAGTTCGAGAACTACTCAGGCCGTTGCCTATCTGCACGAACTGAGCCAGCGAGACACTCTCACACCGGCAGAATTCGAGGAATGCGTCGGACACAGCCTCGCCTCACAACAAACCAAACTGGCAAAGCACTTCCTGACTCGGTTCGAACAGACCAGCACTGAGCGGGGAGGTCTGCGGATTCGTGCTCTCGTTGCTCTGGCGGACAACGATCGAACTCTGACGGAAGCACTCTGTGATGAGATCGTTCGAGAAGGCGGCGACTCCTCTGACGCACTGCTGTTTGCGGGTGACTGCTACTATTGGTCAGCCTGTTTCTCCAAAGCCGCCGGAGTTTGGGCCAAGGCTGTGAAACTAGAGCCTCTCACTGCCGATGCTGAAGAACGCCTTGCGGATGCTTTTCTGCAAAGCGGTCAATATGCAGAGGCGCTCGCGTTGTGTCGTAAATGTGACGAAACCAAATATCGCAGTCAGTTTCGAATGACTGTTGCACTCGAACTTCTCACTCGCCCGGACCTGAAGACTCTCATCCCGGAAGTAACCGATGCTGATCTGCAGCTGAAAAACGGACTGATGGTCCACGCGCTGGAGGAAAAAGCCGCCTCCGAGCGATTGATCTGGACGATGTGCAGTGTTCATCGTGAAACTTCCCCCGAGTTGCTGATCAGCTTTCTGCAGCAGAATCAGGCACAGATCAGTGCCAACCCGGATCTGCTGCGTGAATTGGCGGGAGCACAGTTTCAGGCCAAAGAATATGCACAGGCCATCAGCGTTCTGGATGATCTCGAACGTCGTAACATGGTGCCGACGGCCGGAGCGGATGACGTTGTCCTGTTGAGAGCTCGAAGCCTTGTGGGACTGCAGCGTTATGCCGAAGCTGGTGAGATCCTGACGAGCGTCCTGTCACGGAAGCCGGGGGATAATTCTCTGGCCAACGAAACAGCCGGTGTGCTTCTGACGGCAGGTGAAGCAGCAAAAGCGTTGAGTGTGATGCGTGGTGTCGCGGATGCAGCATCAACAGAAGAATCAGCTCGGATGATGATCAGCGTGCTTTCTGCCAATAATGCATGGGAAGAACTGCTTCAGTTTCTGCCGAAGGTCAAGGCCTACGAAACGATGCTGGTCGAAGTCAGTGTCGCCGAAGCACAGGCGATGTTTGCCTCGACACGATTCGCTGATGGAGTTCGCGTCCTGCGTGATCTGCTACCGAAGATTTCAGAGGGAGCGGAGCGGCAGCAGGTTCAATTGCTGCTGGCTCGCGGGCTGGTTTGGAATCAACAGTTTGACGAGGCGACCAGCATTCTGCTGACTCTGCCAGACCAGCTGCCAATGCCGGACGGCGAGCAACTGGAAGAAGCGATCCTGGCGGCAATGCTGGGGCATACTCAGCCGCCTTCCGAGCTGACAAAACGTTCCGTGCAGTTGCTTGATCGGATGCGGTCCGAGCTGCTGAGTGAGAAGCGTCAGATGCTGGCTTGTGACGTCATGTTAAAACAGAAACGAGCAGACGATGTGGTGAAGTGGTTGAGTGTCGAAGGTCAGACCGAACATCTCTCCGGAGCACAACAACTGCGTCTGGCGAACGCATTGGCGGACACAAAGCAGTTTCAGTTGGCACTGAGATCTTATGAATCATTGTTGAAGGAAGACCAGAACAGCGTTGAGCAGGGTCCATCTCAGCAGGCCGATAAAGGTCTCGGCGATTCGACGCTGCCGACCATCCCACGAGAGGAACTTCTTCTGGCTGCGGCACGCTGTGCTGCGAATTCAGGAGATACCGACCGCGGAGTAAAATACTTCGAAGATCTGGTTCGAGAATACTCGTGCAAGCCTGAAATCCTGTGCGAATATTCGGGCCTGCTGCTTCAGCAGGGACGAGTCCGAGAAGCTATGCAGCACCTGCCGGATTCCGCCACTCTGACTGCCGAACAACGGATTCTGGTGATTGACGTGATGATTGCGGACAACCAGCTTGCGGAAGCAAAGGCCCTCGCTGAGTCGATGGCGGGAGATCCGGTTCAGAGAGCTCAGGGTGATCGACAGTTACTCGAACGACTTGCAGTGATCGAGCAGGTTCGAGGCGATAACAAGGCTGCGGCTGAGTATTATCAGAAACTGGTTGATCTTGGAGAAGCCGATGACACGCTGCGATCTGCATTAGCACAACAGCAGGTTCTCTCCGGCGACATGGCTGGAGCACTGGAAAACTACCGCATGCTGATCGAAGCAAACCAGCTTCCGGAGTCTGAACGATACTGGCTGTTACTGGCACTGAATGAAACCCGGACGATTCCTGAATGGAGCAGGAAAACATTGGCTGTGGCGGGCAAAAAAGCTCTTGGTGACTCCGATTTCCCAGTCAGAGAGACGGAGCAACTTGCCTATCTGCATCTGAGGGCAGGAAACAAATCGACGGCGTTGACGCTGATCCGGAAAGCCATCGCGATGCCCGGTGCTGAGCGGGAAGATTTGTTGCTGTTTGCATCCAACCTGGCCGCAGAGCTTGGTGAGTTTCAGGAGAGCGAAGAGATCCTGGCTCAACTGAGAAAACTACGTCACGTGAAAGGGACCGGGCAGTTACCTTTACGCGGGGCAACAGCGAGAAAACCAGCACAGCGATAAGCATTAGTAGGAAGATTCCTACTCAAGTTTCCTGACGAACGTGGCGAGATAACGGAAGATCCCGGGCCTTGCGCTGAATCGGCACAACGCAAAGCTCTGGATTGAATGCTCAGCGTGTTTTTGTGGACGAGCAAACGGGATCTTCACATTCTCAGGAATGAAGATGCTGAACATCCTCTGCATCGAAATTGTTGACTCGCTGGTTTTGTCCTGCCGGGCCGTGTTGACAATCAGAATCAAGTCACACTTTTGCGTGGCTCTTCTGCACCGATGGGCTGTTTCGAGGCATTCTCAACAGATAACGAAGTGCCTCAAGCGGGCAACTGCAGACCACTTAGTGGGAATGTCCGAAAGAGCGATAAGTCTACGCTCGTTCAAAAAATCATGGAGTATATATTTGACAGGAGATGTGCTCTGGATTGACCTCTTCAGGCTGACAAGTTGCGAAGAGGATTTCTCTGGAGTGGGACCAGTAGTACTTCGAAAAAATAGGGAAAGCCCTCCTGATCTGGATCTGTGTTTTTTTGATCCTACTTCTCTTGAACCTGAAGAATAAAGGTAGGAACCTCCCACCCCCTATACTGCATTTCTCGCTTCTCAACATTGCCGCGCATCCTGCTGTACCTACTCTCCGCTGATGGCTTCCCACGCTTCCTCGACTACGCTGCAAGACTATGCCCAATTCATTGCCTGACCCGACTAAAGAACTTGTAGCGGACACCGCCTCGATTTCGCAGTTGGCATACTTTGCGATCATGAACGCATCAAATGATGCGGTGATCATTGCAAATTTCGACGGGGCCATTATCGAGTTCAATAAAGCTGCGGAAAAGATGTTCGGCTACGCTCGCCAGGATGTCATTGGCGTCCCCATGGGCGATGCGATCGTAGCACCTCGATTACGCCAGGACTTCATTCGGGCGTTTCGGCCATTTCCAAAAGACGAGTCTCGAGCTCGCAAGAATGACTTCTCAGTGGAGTCCCTGGCTGTTCGCAGTGATGGCAGTGAATTTCCGGTCAGAGTCTCGGTCTCCAGAATTCAGAACGCCTCAGTGACCCTGTTCATCGGGTTTATTCGTGACCTCACCAATGAGCACAGTCTTCGGCAGGAACTTCATGCGTCCCGAATGGAATGGGAACAGTGTTTCAATGCTTTGCCGGACAATATCAGCATCCTGGATATGAGCGGCAAGATTCTTCGTGCAAACCGTACCATGGAGCAACTGTTCTCCGGAACGTACGGCGATATCCGCGGACAAGACTATCGGCTTCTGTATTGTGGAACGGCCACCCCGGATCCTCAGCCGCCCTGTGCGGCGGTTCTGAGTGGCGCGCCTCCCGTCTCGATCGAAACAGAACTGACGCCCATCCCCGGAGGAAAAACCGGCTGGTATGTTGTCTCTTCTTACCCCCTGAAAGATCTCAACGGAATTCAGTGGGGAGCTGTTTCTGTAGTTCAGGATGCGACCGAACGCCGTCGGTTGCAGGTGGAGCAGGATCAGTTCTTCCGAAATTCAATCGATATGCTCTGTGTGGCCAGCAGGGATGGCCATCTGCGTCTGGTCAGCACCTCGTTCCAGCAGTTCCTCGGCCTGTCCAATGATGAACTCTACGATCGTTGCATCGCCGATTTTCTGCATCCGGATGATCGAAAACTATTTCTTACGCAGATCGCCGAGGCAGAACTACCGTCGTCGTTCATCCGAGTGCGAACTCGAATGACTCGCAACGATGGACAGGAACGATGGCTTTCCTGGCACTTATCAAAAGCAAACACCTCCGGCGGTATCTTCTGCGGTGTCGCACGGGACATCACGGAGCAACTGAAGGGCGAAGCCGAGCTTATCAAAGCCCGTGAAATCGCGGAAAAATCGAATAAGGCCAAGTCTGAGTTCCTTGCTGTCGTGAGCCACGAAATGAGAACGCCTTTGCATAACATTCTGGGCTCTTTGGAACTGGTTCGGAACACGCCGATTTCGGTTCAGTGCCGTGAGTGGCTGGACTCCAGCCATGATTCGGCCGAACAGCTCCTGTCTCTGATCAGTGATATTCTGGATTGCTCACGTGTCGAAGCTGGAAAACTGATTCTGGACAACAGTGAGTTTAATCTCCTTGAATTGTTGATGAAGCTCACTCCGCAGTTTCAAAAGAGAGCGGCAGAAAAGCATATCTCGTTTGTATGGACAATTGCTCCTGAGACTCCAATCTGGTGGTTTGGAGATTCCGGAAAACTGCGACAGATCATCATTAATCTCACGACAAACGCGATCAAATTTACTGAGTCAGGTTTTGTCCACATCGAAGTGTTTCTGGAGCCTGGTCACAAAGACCTTCTCCACATCCGAGTCATCGATTCCGGCATCGGAGTTCCCGCCAATCGCACAGAAGACATCTTCCGTTTGTTTGAGCAGGTTGACTCCTCCGGAACAAGAAGGTCGGGCGGTGTCGGACTTGGACTGGCCATCTGTGCTCGCCTTGTGGAACTCATGGATGGAAAGATCTGGGTTGATTCGCGAGAAGGCTTTGGCTCTGAATTCAACGTCACCTGCAAGCTGTCAGATTTGTCAGAGAACTCTGCTGCAGACGAACCGCAGGCGGAAGAGAAAAGCAGGACTGCAGGCCGACAACAACACGTGATCGTCGTTGAAGACGACCTTGTCAGTGCTCGACTTGCTCGCAGCATGCTGGAAGCAGAAGGATATCAGGTCTCAGTCTTTCATGATGGTCGAGCTCTCCTGACAGGATTGTCAGCAATGCCGCCCAGAAGCGTCGATGCCATTGTGATGGATGTTATGATGCCGGAGTTGGGTGGCTTCGAAACAACTCGACTGATCCGGGGCAGTCAGAACTGGTTTTCCGGACTTCCTATTATCGCCACGACGGCCAATGCGATGTCTCAGGATGCTGTCACGTGTCTTTCGAATGGAATGGATGGATATCTGGCCAAACCATTCACAAGACGCTGCCTGATTGAGACAGTCTCAACTCATCTGGCCTTTGAGAGGACTGAGGAGTTCATACCTGCGGCAGAGATGCTTCTTGAATTCTCGCTGAAATGGGACGACCTGATCGAATCCTGCAACAACGATTCCACGCAGGTTCGGGAACTGATTGAGATTGTCGAACGCACGGTGCCGCTTCAGTTCAGTGATATCCATGGCGCAATTGCGGAGAAGGACGTGGAACGCCTTGGTCGCTCCCTCCACCGCCTGAAAGGCTGTCTGGGGAACATCTGTGTGGGTGACGTTATCGAGCGACTTGCCAAATTTGAAGACATCGTCAAACACCCATTTGGGCTGGAACGAATCGCGTTTCAGATCGTCGTCATTGAACGTACGGTGAAGTATCTTATTCAGTGCATGACGAAGAAGCTGCAGTAACGGCGGTGCCTGCTTCTGCTGCAGTGCGGTTCTACTTCGCTCGGGGCAGAGTGAGATGTTTCTTAGTAGCCGAATTCGTGAGAATTCGGTGCGATTCCGTGGAGGGCATTCGAATGCTCACGAATCCGGCTCCCACTCAACACACAGTAGAGCGTCAGCTATCCGTGTGTGCGATTTTAGATTTCCGATTGCAGATTCTTGACTGACAGCAGACTTCAATCTGCGATTACCAATCAGAAATCATCAATTCCCACGGAGGGCTGACGCCCAACCGCTCGCTGGCTCAGCTCATCCGGGCCGCCTTTCATCCGCGTTCGTGGATTCTCTTGTCCCAGGCTGATCTGTATGAGCCTGTGAGACTCAATCGCAAGCGTATCGCAGTCGATCAACAAAAACTCCGTTTACACACAAGTGTCGACGCGCACGTCATTTCTCACAGAACCAAAAAAAGCAGCGTTGTGGCCTCCACCACAACGCTGCTAACGGATTTTTCAGCCGCCTTACCAGACTATCCAGGGTTTATCCCTTAACCCTCACTGCCTGATAAGGAACACAGACTACAAGTTTCCTGTGAGCTGGCCCCCAATCAGACGCTGCAGCCTCAGCCGACGTCCTATCGCCAGCGAGTCGGTCATCAGGCCGCTTGCTGTATGTTCGAGTCCCAGGATGTGGCCCAATTCGTGTTCGATGACTGTGAGGAGATCAATACGATTCTGCTCACCCTGATTGCCGGACAGCAGAAATTCACTGTCGTCCAACGGGGTCTGATCGACGAACCAGCCCCAACCGGCGGCGTTGTCGTCGAGCCAAATTGTATTCCCCGATGCGAAGCCCAGCGTTGTACCACCGAGATTCGCGATGCGGATGTTGACGTTCTTCAGAGCGGAGGTATTAATTCCGCTGGCCTGAAAGCGACTCACCGCAGCCGCAAGCATCGAACTCGCCTGCTGAGTGGTCAGGACCGCTACGTTGGCATTATTGCCCAACGCGGTGGCACGCAGGTTCTCTTCAGCATAAATGCCAAAACTAGCGGTCGTGATCGTAGTATTGGCCGCGACTGTGGCAATCCTCGTCAACTCGCCTGCCGTGATCTCGCCGTCTCCGGCCTGAATCCACTGCCAGACGGCGGCGCTATTGCCGTTCGTGTCGTTGATCACCAGCAACGTGGCTTCTCCGTTGGCGGCAGTCATGGCGAACTCGGCGTTAAACTCGGTTGCTACCGCCGTTGCGTTGGTAAGATCCGCAGTCGTTACCCCTTCGGTGTTGAGTCCGTTGAGGTACAGACCTTCGGTCGTGGTGTTCAGATTCACTGGAGTATCGCCACCATTCGCACCATTACCTGAGACGAACGTGAAGACGTCGTCGTTGGTCCCATCGTCGAACAGTACGTTGAGCTCACCACCGAACTTGATGACGTCAATTTGTCCTGCAGTGGTGGCCCGGAAGTTGGTGATCGTGTCACCAAATTCACTAGACTGACTGTACTGCACGACATCGACGGCGGCATCGTTCGCGCCAGTATCGATCGCGTCAATGCCGTCGCCGCCAATCAGTCGGTCGGCGCCGGCCCCGCCAGAAATCGTATCATTACCGGCCAGGCCGAAGATGATGTCGTTTCCAGCATTGCCCGCGATCGTGTTAACCCCAGTACTGCCAACGATGATTTCATTGGTGGCATCGCCAGCCATGGCGTCGATGTCCAAAACGACGTTTACAGTGGCCAGGGCGTTGACAACAGTGTACTGGAACGAACCCGCAGTTGTGCCGGTTTTCTGCAGCGTAATCGAACCAGGATTAGTAAACAGGGAAAGATTGGCAACATTGACAGGAAGGCTCACAGCAGAAATGCCAAGAACATCGTCCGCATCACTATCGTTTGCAAGGAAGGCCCAATTCGGAATAGCGAAGTCTGTGGCGGCCAAGTTAAGCAGAACCCTGTCTGTACCCGCGGTCGTGATATCGTTAACCGAGATGACATTCACAGTTGCCGTGGCAATGTTGCTGTCTCCTGCAGTCACTTTGATCAAACGCTGTGTCACGTCCGGGCGTTGCGAGATGTTGGCAAATCTGACAGCTTCAATCGCCGTCTGGTAGTTCGCCAGTGTGGCATTGCCAGTGAGGTTCAACGTGATCACACCGGGAACCGTAAGATCAATGCTGGACGATATGCCTGCGGGCAAATTCCCGCTGATCGACAGTACGTCGCCGGCCTTCGCATTGGTCAGCACGATTTTCGCCGCCCCAAGGTTGGTCGTATCGGAGTCCGTGATACCTACTCCAACGCCGATGGCTACAGGCGCTAAGTCCTCAGTAAAGGTGGTCAAATAATTGAGAGTCCCGTTATTTGACGGTGTCTTGCCGGCGAAGTTGATGTTGTCAATGGAAACCACGTCCAGAGCCGAGTTATTGTTGGTGCCGCTGACAACGAAGCGGAGCACTCCGTTCGCCGTAAATGGACCGTTCAATACAGCCGAGAAGGTTCCGGTGTTTGAGTTACTATTGATCGTCTGTAGTGTAACGAACGTTGTTCCGTTGGCTGAAAAGCTAACGGTAACAATTTCGCCGGCATCAAAATTGAGTTCACTGTAGTTGTAACTTAGCGTGGCCGATGTCAGCGAGGACAAGTCGACTACTCGTTGAATCGTTGCGTTGCCAGGTCCAGTAGCCTCGTTGTGGTTGTCTCCGAGCAGCAACGCGTTCGAAGTGGTACTGATCCGGATTTGACCGGCCGTATCAATAGCCCCCGTCGTGACGTCGCCGGTTTCCGTCCATGGCGTCGTCCATGCCGTGGTGGCGTTTGCGGTGTCACTCACAGTGTAACTGGTTGTACCGAACTCTTCGCGAACGTTGAAGTTGGCGAACGCACTGAGGTCCAGCGTCGTTGGGGCGTCATCGATGCGGATGGTCTGATCGGCAAACTTCAATTGCTCGACATTCTTAATCAGGTCTGTGCCGTCGGTGAGAATGCCGCGGCTGCGGAGAGTCACGCCGCCCACAGTCGCTCCCGTCACGCCGTTATCGCGGTCGCGAACCGAGATGAAACCATCGCCGTTCACGTCAAATGATTTTCTGAGGACATTGCCACTGCCATCCGGACCGCTCGTAATCCGACCTTCAATGTCGTACTGGGCATAGTTGCCCCGATAGACCGCCGTGTCGATGTTCATCCCAAAGCCAGTGACCATCGTGCTGTCGTACTTGATCTCACGCACGATGCTCATTTGGCCTGGATTCAGGGTTCGATCCAGCATCAACGAGGTGAGCGAACGGCCGCCGAATGCCGGACTGGTGAAAATCGGGTCGCCATTCACGTCGGTGTTGAAGACTTTTCCGGCATACGGACCTGCCACGGCCGTGTCCGTGTTCATCGATTCGGCCGAATAGGTTATTCCGTTATGCACAATCCTGATCCGCACATTCAGAAATGCGTCACCGTCGATCAGGTCGTTGCCAGCTCGTCCCTGCATGACATCATCGCCGTCGCCACCGATCAGGATGTTTCCGTCGCGGAAATTGGAGCCATTGAGGAATGGGTTGACTCCCACGACAGCAACGCCAGCCGCATCAATTGAGATAACATCGAGCTGCGCCGCGAGTGTTGCCCGGGCGCCTGCGAACCACGCGTTAAATCCCGTGATCCGGTCGATGCCTTCCTGGGTCAGCTCGTGGTTCGTAAAGTTAGCCGGGTCGTTAAGCGCCAGGCCTGATGCCACCCGGATATTTTTATCGTCACCATCTAAGACGTCGGCAAACTGATTGCCCGAAAAGGCTTCGACCATATCGAAACGGTCACGCAGGATATCTGTCACGACTGTGGTGAAGATAGGAATCTGCATGTCGAATTTCACAGCGCCGCTGTCGCCCTTGCCGATAGCCCAGTCGAAGCCCTGCATACCTTCGTAGCGGAAGACGCTGGCGCCGGACCCCATGATGTCGTCGCCCGACTCTGCGTCATAGTCCGTTTCGTTGCTCTGACCGAACATCACGTCGTGCCCGATGATCGGGCTGTTGAAGAACAGTTCCGAGTTGTCGCCCGCCATGCCGTCGAAACCAGCACCGCCTTCCATCCAGTCGCTGCCCTCGTTGCCCAGCAGAAAGTCTCCGCCCTGGCCACCGAGCATGAAGTCATCACCTTGACCGGCGAAAATTTCACTGGCATCCTGACCCAGGACTATGTAGTCCTTGCCTTCATCGCCGAACATTAAGTCCGCGCCACGGGAACTGGTAATCACGTCGTTGCCCTGGTTGCCGCGGAGAATGTCGTCGCCAAACGGATCTTCGATGATGTCGTCGCCTTCACCGCCGAACACGTCGTCGGCTTCCGTCATGCCGTTCAGGTAGTCGTTGCCGCCATCGCCCCACAGGGTGTCCATGCCGCTGTCGCCCCACATCCTGTCATTGCCTTCGGTACCGCCCAGCACATAGTGCTCGCCGCCGAGCACTCTCAGGCTGCCACCGACATCGTGCGTCGTATCGACAACGGTGCTGCCAGTGTAGGTGCGTACGACTTTGGGGCCGAGGATCGCCTCGTTGATTGGATTGCTGCCGTCCCAAACGGGGTCATTCCCGGGGGCCAAACCATTATAGTCGGTCTGTGCAATGCCACGATCGAGTTCAATGATGTGGTCCTGCGTAACGAAGAGAGCGCCGTTCAAGTGCGTCGCGTACTTGTCTCCCAGAGTGGTGTTTCGCATCACGAGGTCGGTGAAGGTGTTCGGTTCGAGTTGATTGAGGAAGTTCGTTCCCTGCGTGCGGGTCAGGTAGTACATACGATCGCCAAATTGCAGATTTTCCATCTGCGCCTCGAACACGTAGTTGAAGGTCGTGCCCAGCATGCCACCGAACTCTGGAGCCTTCTCGGCCAATCCGCCGATCCAGAGATCGACGGCGTTAAGACCCCCGAGGGCTCCAGCCGCTGCACTTCCACCAGCGTAGGCATCGGATCCGTTCAGAAACTCAACGCGGTCAGCCGGTGCTCCAGCTCCACCCAGGACGATCAGTGTGGCCGCCGCACGCTTTCCAGCGAGCGTAGTTTGACTGGTGATAGTCTCGTGCGTGCCATAAGCCGCGATGAAGTTCACGACCGAGCTCGCATTTTTAAGATTCTGGGCAAAGTCGACCCAGCTCGTGTACGGAGTCAAGTCAGCGAGGCCGGTGTTGTTGTAGAGCTCCGCCCGGGTTTGGTTAAACGACGGGATGCCGGTTTCACGGCCGCGCGCCAGGTTGAGCGCCGCCAGGTCAAGCGGCAGCCCCAGCAAATTGGAACGCACGTCCTCAATGACGAATTCGTCCATTGCATTGCCCACGTCGCGCGATAAGCCGCGGATGATGTTGGCGTTGATCTCTGCCGCGTCAATGCCGCTGCCAAGGTAGGCCTGCGGGTTCAGGAACACCGCCAACAGTGTCTTTTGCGAAGTGTCTCCGTTCAGCAGTTCCAGATTGTTGTCCAATCGATCGACGGTGCCAGTCAGCATCGAGTGGCCAAAGCGGTAGACGGTATGCGCAAACTCGGCCGTAATCGCCGGATTAAGTTCAGGGGTGCTATTGAAGACGAAGGGATCGACCATCGGTTGTATGCGGCGTGCGAACTCTTCAAACACCAGGTGCTGGTACTGCATTTCAGTGGTGAATCGCGCGGCCTGGAACAGACGCTCGCCCTCCCAATTGAGCGTGCCGGCGTAGCTCGTAAGTGCCGTCAATTCCGTGGGAATCGCCGCGACTTCGGCAGCGGTAAGGTCGGTCAGCAACCACTGATTGATGAAGGCCATGTCGCCGCTGCGCAAGATCGTCAACTTGTCCGCCTGGACTATGCGGTTGTGCTCAGAGTGAAAAACGCTGTGGACCGAAGTCAACGCGATATTCTCGTTGCCGCGTCCGTCGCCTGTGACGAAGTGTGAATCGAGCATTTCATTGTCGTAGGTGGCGGAACTACCGTCGTCCACTACCAGGTTGTCCGCATCCGGCGTCTGGTTTGTATCGGGAACTCGATCGGCGTTAGTATCATACATCCCCGGCGACGCATGGTGCGCTATGTCATGCAGGAAAGCGTGGTTGGTGCGCAGGGCGCCATCCGCCGCAGGGCTCACTGGGTTTGTCGGGGTTCCAGAAATCACGATGTCGTCGGAGGTATTGACGATACCATCTGCACCGGCGCCGATGATCACTTGCGCGTAGCCTGTTGCTGGATCCGGAATGAACTTGCCATACTCGTCCGTGCGGAGTTCCGGCACGTTATGGACGTCGAAATCGGTCAACAGGATACCAAGGTGCTGCAGGGCTTGCGCCTTGACATCGGCCCAGGTGGCAATTGTCCCGGCGATCGCTCCGTCGAGGAGGTTGCCTGTACTGACCGTTCTTCCAGCGACCGTCGCGTATTCTCGCAGGAACACCTGGTGCGAGGGATGCGAAGTGTAGGTCTGGTTCTGGTCGATAAATGAGGTCGTCGCGTTCTGTGTCCCGGTCACGCCATCGACGGTGATGGGCGTGGCCCGTGTCAAAGCCATGAACCGAAGCTGAGGTGGAAGATCATCGCCGGTCCCCATTTGTCCGTCTGCCCCGGCGATCAACGGATCGTCCGGCTTCAGCGGAATGAACACCGTGCCATTGCCGCCCTTATTGACCAGGTCCAAACCATGGTCAAAGAACTGGCCGAAGTAGGTCATCCAGCTATTGAAGCCAGGCGACAGGCCAATATCAGGCGACTGATTTGGAATCGTCTGCAGATCATCGGTCGTGACAGGGAGTTGAGTAGCCGCGTTGAAGGGTACACCCGGTCGGACAGGCTCAAAAGAACCCAAAGACGGGTCTGCCGGATCCAGGGGATGATCTTCAGCAAACTGATCGAGCGCCAATGGGTTACTGAAATAAGCCTGTAGCGCTGCCGGATTGTTGATCGACATATCGCTGATTAGATTGGAAATGATACGCGGATCGGAATCGACAACGTTCCCAGTCAGGGCGTAGTCTGTATTAGTGATGGTGCCGTTGGCAAACGGGACTTCATCGCGTTCGTTGGTGTACGACGGATCCGTCAAGCGCAGGAACATCGTGTCCGCCGCACCAAAGTCTCTCTGGCCAGGGACCAGACTGTTGTCACGGCCATCGACCGTACGCAGGCCATACGGTGCCATCTGCGCATCCGCAGCGGTCATACCATATGTGTCCATGATCGATTGAGTAATCGACTTGGTCGGTGTGTCTGGTGTATAGCCTTCTGACGCGTCTTCGGCGATTAAGATCTGCTTCATAATGTACTGGAGGTCGGCAGTATTGATGGTAAAACTGCTCGCCGACAGAACCTCGCGCCTTTCCAGTGACTCCGTAGTCAACGATCTCCCACCCCGTCGTCGCTTACGCGACTTGACCGGATTGAGACTTCTAAGAATCATAGAACGCCAAAACCGACGTAAAGGAATCATCAACAGTACCCCATACTCATCCCAGGTGGCCCGAGATCCCAATAGTCACCAGATGTCCTATTGCCCCCAAGCATCCAGATAGTCTTGTCTCGGGTCCGACTGAAAACACCCTCAATCTTGTGATTTTATGCTGAATCTATTTGTCTTCTACGAATTAGTTCATGAACTGAATAGCTGCGTACCCCAAGGTAAATTATCTCGTAGAAAATGGACTGTTGTGAATACATATATGGCGGACAAGAAACCTGAATACGCAGTGAGTATTGTGTTTTCATTGGACAAATCGCCATGTATGGGTTCATATGTCCACTCCCGTTTCGGTTATTATTAAAAAGTGACTGTCATATATAAATATATGGCGGACAAAAAAACTCTGAATATTGTGTGTTATGGCATTTTGCTGGGTCGGCGATTCGTCGATGCGCTGAGTTGCTGTTTGATGACCGCCTTGTTTTTAGTGAAAATCGCAGCAATCCGGCAGTTCGCTCGAAACACATGATTCGCTCCGAGCATGGAACAGCCCGAGTACGATAAACCTTTAAGCGATCGCATTTATAATCAACATGCCTGCCGTCTGTCTGTATTTAATAGACGTGTGGAACCCCGGCGAGCGGTATCGCGTGAGCTATCGGTGTGTCTGCGATTCTTTGCGATGGTCGAGTGATAGCACACAGACAGCGACCTGCCACGGAGGGGGCGGCTTCGTATTCTGTTGGGATCGGATAGAAGCCGATTTTCTGTGTTTCAGGCCCGGAGGGCAGACCCATGGCATGCCGGGGTCGTCAGGCTCCGGAATCGTAGAGACCAACGGCGTGGACTTAGCGTAGCGGAACTCGCCAGGAGTTCCGGCTTTCCTGGCAAATCACCGGAAGTCTAGGCGACTCCCGCTACAAATTTTCCTTAAGTCCACGCCATTCATCGTAGAGACCAACGGCGTGGACTTAGCGTAGCGGAACTCGCCAGGAGTTCCGGCGTTCCTGGCAAATCAACGGAAGTCTACGCGACTCCCGCTACAACTTTTGCTTAAGTCCACGCCATTCATCGGCAAGCCGGGGCCTCACGGCTCCCGGCAGATGATGTGTCAGCCCTGCGGGCCTGAATCGCAATCCGACACATTCCTGGGCATTGCCGTTTCAAAACACTCTTCAACAGTTTAAAAATTCTTGAACCCGCCCCACTCCAACTGCCATCTGCGTGTATTTGTTGCCGGACCATAAAAAAAGCAACACAGACGAGTGCAGATGCACTCTTCTGTGTTGCTCAGTTAATTTTTAGTCGATGGAACTTCGTGATCTGAACAGCATAACTCTGCCGCTGTAGGACAGCGGCAGAGTTGCTTTCATCACGATTATGGGACCACAGCGACAAGCTCGGTTGTGGCACCCTGAATTGGCAACGTGACGAGTTCAGTGACGCCCAGAACTCCACTCACACTCTGCACGAGGCGAACCTCCGTGACAGAAGCGAGTGCTGTTAGCTGAGCCGCGTCCCGTATCGAGAGCGACACGGCCACTGTCGTTGCGGTTTCGAAGACTGCCGTAAAATCAGGTGACACTGCAACGATATCGCCATTTGCATTCAGGAATTCCGCCGTGAGTCCAGTCACAGCGACATCGAATGTCTCTGGAATCTGACCATTCACGATCAGCCCTGCGACATTTGAAAGTGCAGTTGCAGGAACTCCCGTAATGTCGACATCGATTCTCTGCTGAACAGCGATTCGATTATCGACGGTCACAATTCCCGTCAGAGCGGCCAGCAGGGATTCGACTGGAGTTTCCGCAACCGGAGGAGTTCCAATCACAACCACTGGAACTGGTGTCACCACTGGATCCACTGGCGGTGTCACTGGGCCTGCGGGAGTCGTAACCACGCCAGGCACAACAGCACCCGGTGTGAAGACAAGACCTGCATTCAGACTTCCTGAAGTCAGAGTGATACGATTCGCTCCGGACTGGAGCTGAACATTCAGCGTACGTCCCGCGAGATCAACCGCGAACTGACCACGGAGAGAAGTCTCAATCAGGACACCACCCGCGTTATCCGGATCCGGAATCGCCAGGAATGTCACAGGAACTTCTGAGACATTTCCCTGAGCATCGGTCGCCGTCAGAGTCAGTACCGCTGGATCAATGGCAAGAGCAGCTTCAGGATCCGTGAGATCAAGTCCAGCAAACAAGTCGGCCCCGAAGAGCGACTGTGGAGCTGAAATCGCGATATCGACACGCTGCTGTCCTGGTCGGCTTTCAATGACCGCATCAACACCCGCAGCCACTTGACCGTCTGCAGTCACCAAAGCATCCAGAAGATTGGTCGTCGCCGGAACTACGCCAGGTTCCAGTGGAACCGGGAAGCCAGCTGGAGCCCGGACGTCGCGGATGTCAACTGCGCGATAATGATCACCAATTTCTGGTCGTCCTGGAACCTCGCCCATCACGAGTTCCGGAACGATCGTACCGGCGGTCTGATTGCCCGTTCGCAGTGAAATTCGAAACGTTCCAACGTTCGCGAATGTTGCTGGAATGTTTAATGGATCAACGCCCACTGGAATGCGATCCACTGACTGTGTTGTGGCAAGGGTGTACGTTCCCATTGCGCCAGCATTAATAACCACCGTGTCCGGAATCCGAATGGTCCCATCGGAATCTGGTGCCGGTTTCACCTGACCTCGAATTTCCATACGCCCTTCTCCGTCTCCCTGACGTCCCAGAGCCCGAGTAATTCGAACCGTTCCTTCCGGGTGGTATTCAGTTTCACCTTCGACAACCCAGAACGCATCATTCGCAGCGTCGTAGTAGCCCACCATGCCAAACAGCATGCCGGTTGCAGTCGCGTTTGAAACCTGGTCAATTGTGTCGGTCGTGCCCCCAATTGAAATAGGCACTGCCCCAACATCCATCCAGTCTCCTCGGAATCGAGTATCCCCGCTCAGCGCAACTGATCGAGCGGCCATACCCGGAACCTGTGGAAACACGGTGTCGAACTGCACGGAAACCGGAGCCACAATCACGTTCTCTGCCAGTTCGATGAAGCCCACACTGGAAACATTGTTGTTGCCGTCGGCCAGGGTCTCACCGGCAAACGTAGCACCAATGATTGGCAGGAACCGATATGGTCCACGCTGATTGTCAGCCAGGAAAGGAAGATCCTGTCCTCGGAAGACCTGCTGACCGTCCAATGGTGTCACTGCTGGAATTTCCACATCAGCCGCAACGTTCAGTCGACTGCCCATGACTTCAACGAATCCGGCACCGATAGCTGTGATCGGACCTTCATAGCCATTCGTCAGAGCGACTTCAGGAGCCTCACCTTCTGGCGGAAGTTCAGCTTCACGTGCACAGAATGCATTTCGATCAAACATGTAGTGACCAATCAGCGTGATTTCTGAACCGACCGCTGCCAGCAGTTCAGCGTGCGTGACCTTCGGGAAACCAACCAGATCGCTGGATGTCACCGCAACGCCACCCAGCTGGAACCGGTCGTCCGCTGGATCCTGTGTTTCTGCTCCAGCAGTTTGGACCAGCTTGCCAGCCAGAACGTTTTCCCGTGGTTCAAACACGAATTCGACAAAGTCGTTCGTGGCAGGATCAATCGCAGGAACAATCGCTGCATTGGTTCCAGCGGCTGCCGGTGGGAGTGCTCCAATGCCCTTGGCGATGTAGCCTTTCAAGCCTGGATGATTCACAAGATCGTTATAGGTCAGACCGGCCGCCGTCAGAACACGGCCCAACTGCCGATAATTCAGCTCCCGGTCGGGAGTCGCGGGATTTCGGTCATGGTCGCCCATCGTGCCGGGAATCGGACGCGTCTCGCTCGCCATGTTCACCTTCACGCGATTCATGACGATAAAGCCGCTGCTGTTAGCAGACGTGATTGGTCCTTCGAAGCCATACTGAACATTGACATCGCCCACAACAGTGACGGTATCAATTCCGCCGTCAACTTCTGGTGCGGCTGGATCGCCACCAGCAGGAGCCCCGCCGTTTGCTGCACCGCCAGTTGCCGGAACCACGGCGACCTGAGCCATCTGAGCATTGATTTGCTGAACCAGAGCATTACGACGAGCGTTGATGTCCGCCAGCATTGCATCCTGCTGAGCCGGAGTAATGGCTCCAGCTGCCAGCTGAGCATTCACAGCACGCGTTTCCGCATTAAACTGATCCTGAGCCTGATTCAACTGCTGATTCAGCAGATTCCTCTGGGCGTCTGCGGAAATGGCTGCCTGATCAGTTGTTGCACCGCCGGTCATTGCACCGCCAGTTGTTGTACCACCAGTTGTTGGTTCACCACCTGAAGCCGGTGCAATGATGGCCACGGTACTACCGCTCACAGCACTGACTGTTGCCAACTCGACAAGGCTCAGAGTTCCCGGGTCAACCTGACTGACACGGATCTTGCTGACCCCACTCAACGAAGCCAATTGGTTTGCATCGCGGATGGAAAAGGCCAGTGTGACCAAATCCGCCGCCTGAAACTCGGCTTCAAAAGCTGTTGCGACAGCAATGACATTGTCATTGGCATCAAGGAACTCTGCAGTCATTCCGTCGACCATGACTGCGAAATCTTCCGGTACGACACCATTGACGATGCGACCATTCACATTCGACAAGACCCCAACTGGGACGTCCGTCACAAGCACATCGAAACGATCTCTGGCCGGTCTGCCATCTTCGATCACGACATTGCCCGTCACGAATTGCGTGAAGGATTCCGTTGGGACGGCTGGCTCTAGTGGATCCACAGGAGCATTCAGGTCCAAAGGAGCATTGCCAGTCGTTGTACCGCCGGTTGTTGTACCGCCGGTTGTTGTACCGCCAGTTGTTGTACCGCCAGTTGTTGTGCCACCGGTCATTGTCCCGCCGGTTGTTGACGCTGGACCGTTCGTACCAGAATTCAAAGCTGCCATCAGATCATTGAGCTGCCTCATTCTTGCGTTTCGGCGAGCATCAATGTCGGCCAGCTGAGCATTCTGCTGTTCAGGAGTAATGGCTCCGCTGTTCAGCTGAGCATTCACAGCACGCGTTTCCGCATTAAACTGATCCTGAGCCTGATTCATCTGCTGATTCAGCTGATTCATCTGGGCATCTTTGGCTCGAGCGAGCTGATCGGCAGTCATGCCGGCAGTCCCCTGAGCAACAGATCCGGCATTGCTATTCGACGATCCCGATTTCGGGGTGGTCACACCAATACGGTCAGTGAACATTGGGAATGCGACACTGGTCCCTTGAGCACCGGTAGCTTCCAGAACAACCATGTTGTCCAGAGCCACGCCGTTCGGGCCGGAGTTGTGTCCATTCGGCACAGGAAGTTCAGGATGATCGAACGGAGCTGCACGCAGTCGCACGCGTTCGTCTGTCAGGGTCCGCATAAACGCGGCAACCTGAGCAATTCGCTCTGGCTTCCCTTCCAGTTGACCAATCGGATGAATGTCATCATCAAGATGCTCATTGTTCGGGAAGTCGCCGCCACGTGCGTAGAAGTTAACGACATCCTCCAGAGTGGCATAGTTGCCGGTGTGGAAATACGGAGCTGTTAGCTCCACGTTTCGTAGACTGGAGGACTTGAACATGCCTTCCACTTTGGGAGGCAGATTGAAGTCTGTTCGCAGTGATGGCCACTGCTGGCCTGCAGCAACCATCTGATTCTCAGTGGTCACACCTGCTGCAAGTTTTGAAATGGAAATTGGACCGAACGGAAGGTCCATACGGCCAATACCAGCATCCAGACTCTGATCCTGCACGCCGATGTTGTAGAAGCCGTCGTCGTACAGCCCTTCAGAGGTGTTCGCGAGAGTCATCGCTTCAACGGGGTTACCGACGCTGCTCCATGTGCCGGACGCAAACATTGGTCCGCCGTGACATGTTTTGCAGCTAAGGCCACCACTCATGAACCGGTCGAAACCCTCCTGCTCATCAAAGGTCAGTTGTGTTTCGTCACCTCGAACAAACTTGTCAAACCGACTCTCATCGGAAATCAAAGTTCTTTCGTACGCCTGGATTGCGATTCCAAAGAACAAAGCAAAGTTTGCTTCCATCTGAGTATGGCCGGCAACCTCGCCTGCTTCGTAGTTCCAGAATCGTGGCTGAAAGGCTTTTCTAATCAGTTCCGCATAAGAGACACTCAGTCCCTTGCCATCGGTGGCAACGAGGTCAGCCAGAACACTGTCACTCTGGTGGACAGTCTGGAGTCCCAGTGGCCGAAGACTGCTATCAAGCAGTTTCTTTCCGATGTCAGGAAAACTTCGAGCCCCATCCGGGCCATGCGACATTTCCACGCTGCTGCCCGGAGGGCCCACAGCCTGTGATGCCAGCGATGAATAATCGACCAGAAAGTTCGTATTCCGTGTTACGACACCCTCGGCATGTTCCCAGACACCGGCATTCGGATCCTGACTGCCGAAGATATTCTCGCCGTTAAAGAAACGATTGGCGCGGCCGTCCCAGAACTGCCTGACGAAAAACGCCGCATTGATCACAGACGGTGTGTTTCGGCCCGTAACTTGTCGAGTACGAGATTCGACGGAACCATCCAGTGTAAATTTATTGTTCAATTCCTCAGCTGTCGGTGCTTCGCCGACATCCGCACTCTGAGGATTGACATGGGAATAGCGTTGCTGAATAACACCCTGAGAACCCAGAACGTCTTCCAGACGTCCGTCTGCGTTCTTCATGAAGTCCGCCAGAGTGACATCCTGGTTGCCGCCGCTGGCCAACTGATTACGACTTCGCCAGTCCGCGCCACCAAAGTTGTGACAAGTTGCACAGGCGGTCTTGTTATCTGAACCAACCTGTAGATCCCAGAACAACGCCTTTCCCAACTGGATGGCCGCTGTTTCATCCTGAATCACGAGATCATTCAAGCTCCCCAGCTTTCGGAAGGATCGATCAAGCACTGCAGGTTCAGGCAATGAGCTCTTATCGAGTGCAAACTCCTTGAGTGCATCAAGGTCTATCTGTCCGAAGGCCCCTTTCATAAAACCTTCGGGATGAGCCGCAGATTTTACGATCACTTCCAGATTCTTTTTCTTCAGGGCATCCAGGAACCTCTCGGTTGCATTCTGCCCCGTCACAGCACCCGCCCATTCAGGCGAAGCCTCTGCCAATTCGTTTTCCTCTGGCTCAACAAATGGCGCTGCTTCTGTGATCGCCGTCAGAACACTGCCGTTCAGCACCGCATAAACATCACCTGTCACTGTGTCACGAATCTCAACAGCAGAGACCTGGTTCGCCTCAAGGAGCCCGGCAATCATGATCTCAGCATCAAAAGAAGCTCCTGTTACGAGCAACTCTGCAGATCCCGAAATAATCACTCCATTCGCGTCTCGGATGTCCAGCCCATCAATGAGTCGCAGGCTGGCTGAAGTTTCAACCTCAACTTCACCATTCTCGTTCTCATCGAGTTCCTCTTCCGCTTCTGTGGGCTGTCCGCTCGGATTAATCCCCAAACGGAGTGCGTTGGATTCCAGCAAGTGCCGCTTCGCCAGTGACTGTTTTTCCTTATCCTGACGCTTATGAATCTCCGTCATCTGTCGATGAAGGCCTTCAATCGCCTGATGATTGACCGGCAATGTTGCGGCTGTAGACTGAATCTTCCGGTTCAGACTTTCGCGTTGAGCCTCATGCTGCTTCAGAAGTTGCTCCAACTCCTGCTGATGTCGCTGCAGAGTTGTCTCCAGCGTCTGCTGTGGATTGGTGGTCTGCTGACCATCGCTCGTGCCTGAAAAAGACAGTAGCGAGGCAGAGAAAGTTGCTGACAGAAGCAGGGCTGACCATGCCTTCCGTCGACTTTTTCTCAAACTCATAACAAAGTTTCCTGTGCTGAATAGATTGAATGAACCGGACAGAGTTGCCAAGGACTGAGTGGATTTCCAGACTGGAAGGGCACATCGCGCAAATGCAGAATGTGCCTTTCCAACCCTTTCTCGCCCTTTCTAGGTTAGGTTTGCCGACAACCTCTAACCGCAGCGTTTTTCTGAAATTCGCAAGCTGCCTCTGCGGCAGATTTCAATCATCATGCCCGACTTGCAGATCCATTCCTGTGGCGCCCAGCTTTCCCTATTTCGCAGCCGGTGATCCCGCTCGGATGCTTTGAGCGTCTCGGATTCGGCTTCGTGCACGCGTGCACACAGCATGTAATTGTTACTGTCGGTATTTACTCGATAATAAGGGTTTCCACTCGGCCGCATCACGCGAAGAACGCTTTGAACGGTGACATATGCCGAATGACAGCAGTCCGACAAAAGAATGCCAAAACAGCCGGAAGATTCAGTGACGGTCCCTGTTGTTGGCTGAAATCAACTTGCCATAGATTCTCAGGGCTACTTACCGAACGAGCTCTGGGATTCCTGCTGCAACAGGTTGTCTCTGGATTCGCGGCATCGCGACCAGGAAAACCATCAACGGCCAAGACATGTCATCTGACCCACCAATAAAGCGACGAAAGAAAAGAGATACTGAGAGGGGCAACTCTTCTCAGTATTATCTGATCGCGACTTGCTTTCTGTCAGGTGTTGTCGCTGTTCTGGTCCTGCCACTGGATAAAGTGCGTTTTGGCAGTGCCTGGGTCGCTGAAAGTGCAGGGCAGTCTGCTCCCGCTGAGCCTGATGATTACACAGAATCCTTCTGGGATAATCCTCGACCTTCTCGTGGTCATGTCGGAGGTCTGAGCAGAGCTGATCGAAATCGCACTGAGGACGACTCACGGTCGGACTTCAATCAGGTATCAGACAGCATCTCGGATGAAGATTTCGAAGCATTAAAGGACCAAAACGCAGCGGACGAGTCAACGGAGCACGCGGAGCCACTGTTTGGTGACCGAAGATTAACCCCGCGAGAACGCAGTAACCGTTCGCGAAGTCGAACTGTGAATCCAGCCTCGTGGCAGACTCAGTCACCTCCGGATGTCCCTGAGCCTCCAGCTGCCGTGTTTTCAGGTTCTGTGATTTCTCAGCCTGCTTTTCCCGCGGCCGGAGCATCCTCAATCATTCAGCCAGGTTCAGCCACCGCTCAGAATCCTTCGGGAGGTGGTGCGGCGGCCGACTCGGCTCGAATCGTCTTCAATTTTGCTGGCGCTCCGTGGTCTGTGGTCCTGCAGAAACTGGCCGAAGAGGCTGGCTATGCTCTGGAAATGAAGGCCAATCCCGCCGGTGTTTTCACGTACACAGATCCTGCCGGCCACAGCGTGGCGGAAGCGATTGACATCGTCAACGGATTCCTGATCCGTGAAGGGTTTATTCTGCTGCGTCACGGTCAGCTGATGCTTTTGGTTTCCGTCGATGATGTGCCTACGCACCTGGTCGAACGACTGACTGAAGAAGAGCTGGAAAACCGAGGACGATTTGAACTGGTATCGATCGAGGTCGCGATTAATGAAGCGTCAGCCGGAGATCTGGCGACCGAGCTTCAGCCTCTGATGACGAAACTGGGAAAGATCATTCCTGTGGCTTCCGCAAATCGCATGGTGGTGACTGATCTGCGAGAGCGGCTGCAGGAGGTTCTCGGGCTGATCAAAACCGGAGATATTGAAACCGCCAGCATTCGCAGCGAAGTCATTACGCTGAAGAACACCAAGGCTGAAGATGTCGTCAAATCACTTCAGCAGATGATGGGCAATGCCGTCGCCGTCGCCGCCAATGGCACCAGTGGCGGTGGTGGTGGTGGCGGTGTGGGCGGCAACGGGGCTCCTGTCGTTTCCGTTGTAGAAACCAACTGCATCATCATTCGCGGACGAGAACCCGCGCTGCAGAAAATTCGTGACCTTGTTTCCGATCTCGATCGCCTGCCTGCTCAGGTTCATATTCAGGCCATGCTGGTTGAAGTTGAACTTTCTGATACCGACGAGTTCGGTGTTGAGCTGGGTGTGCAGGACAGTCTGTTGTTTCGACGAAGTGTTGTGGACGATGTTCTGACAGTCACAGACTCCATCGCGGACCCGGCTACCGGAATCGTGACCACAACACAGCGAATCGTAAATCAAACGACCAATCCGGGTTTCAATTTCAATAATGCCCCGATGGGAAATAATACGGCCGCCAGCCCCAACCGATTCGCGGGACAGGCGATGTCCAACCTCAGCGTTGGCCGTATGAACCCGGACGAAGGTTATGGTGGTCTTGTGCTGGCCGCTGGCAGCGAATCGCTCAGCGTACTTCTGAGAGCCCTCAAGGCGAATCGCGAAGTCAATATTCTCAGCCGACCAACAATTCGCACGGTTCACAACCGCAAAGCTTCAATCCAGATGGGTGCCCAGGTGCCTGTTGTGGACGGCGTGTCTTTGGGCCCGACCGGAACAGCCAACCCGGTTGTTCGCCAGGATAAGGCCGGAATCATTCTGGAAGTAACCCCAAAGATTTCAGACACCGGAGTGATCTTCCTGGATGTGAAGGCAGAGAAAAGTGAATTCCGTTCCGGCCCGGGTTCCGGCACTCCGATCTTCACGGACGCGACCAACGGCAACGTGATTGAAGCGCCAATCAAGGACATCACCGAAGCTATTGCGACCGTCAACATCACCAGTGGTCAGACAGTGGTTCTCGCCGGCATGATCACATCAGGGGAAGTTGAGTCGATGCGGAAGATTCCGATCATCGGAGACTGGCCGATCGTCGGTCCGTTGTTTCGTTACGAATACTACACCCATCGCCGCAAAGAGCTGCTGATCTTTTTGACTCCCGAGATCATCTATAACGACGATGATGCGCGTCGGATTTCTCAGAGGGAAATTGAACAATCAAAAATCGACGTGATGTCACTCCCGAATGTGATGACATGTCCTCCTGAAATGCTGTCCGATCCGGAAATTCTCTTTAACGACGCTCAGGCTCCTGCGCCTGGTTTCAAACCGATGAATGACTGGTACTTCCCGACCTTCCGAAAATGGGGACAATCAGAAGAAGAAAATGCACCGGTCATTGATCGCTCGGCCGCTATTGATCAGTTCCTGACGCCGGCACCACGAGTCACCACCGGACATTCTTTCCCATCGTCACCCGGCGGGATGTCGACCAGTGATATGCCGCCAACAGGAACCTCAGGCAATACGGAAGCCTATTCACCGGGCAACTCGAGCTCAGGCGAAATTGAATATTACCAGTCGTCACCGGAGTTTATCCCTCCGCGAATGTCATCAGGATCCAGCACGAACTCTCCGCGCGGAGGATTCTCACGATGACCTTCAATCACACTGCGTCACGGTCAGCTCTTGAACCGGAAACAAAGCCGGAACTTTGCCGGAGTCTCGTTTGTCCGGCTCGCAAGGCGTCGATTCACTCGGGACTGACACATCTGCTGTGGCTCTTGCTCTGCGGAAGTATCTTCTGCGGATGCACCATGCTGAAAGAAAATGTGCCCGTGCTGAAGAAGACAAAGAAGTCGTCTCCAGTGCAAAGAATTTTGACGATGTGGACCTTCTCTTCAGAGGAAGAGCCGGATGGTTCCAAAACTCCGGGCTTCGTTGGCAAAGTGCTGTTTTTCGCCGCGGGTTCCGACAAACCCATCTCGGCAAGCGGTCAAATTGAGATTCAAGTGTATGAGCAGCAAGGCGAACAGTGGCAGCTTCGCAGGAAGTTTGTCAGTGAGCCGGATGTCTGGAAACGCAACGAACGTCAGACAGCTCTCGGAACCGTTTATGATGTGTTTGTCCCCCACGACACCACACTTAATCAAAAGTATTCATTGGTATTGAAGTACAAAAGCCTGACCGGACAGTTAGTGTCTTCTCCCCATGCTCAACTTCCTTAAGCGACTAACTACCAAAGCATAATCATGTCACAGTCAGATCCATTCCTCAGACCTGCTGCAGAAGAGTTTCCCTCTCTCTGTTTTGTGTCTGGGATTGCGCGCCTGAAAGACATTACGACGCGCGATTTGGCTGAACGCGTGACGCACCTTTGCCACATTGTCCTCATGACCTTCCTGCTCTGCAGTGTTGTGTGGGTTTCCACGGTCGAGGCAAAGGCACAGGAACAACAAGCGGATTCTTCTTCGTCGTCGGTCAAGTATGTTTCGACAAGTCAGTTTTCGATTCCGTTTGAAATCGCCCCGGCTAATGAGCCTCGTCTGAAAGCGGTCCTGTTATTGCAGGATCGAGAGACAGGCGGATGGAACATCTGGAAGAAAGAGGCCGCTTCCAAAAAGATGTTTTCTTTGACCGGAGTGAAGGACGGAGAATACCGTCTGGCTGTTCGTTCTTTCTACGACGACGATCCAGGGGCCATTGAGCGAATTGATATTCCGACTGATCCGGAACTGGTGGTTGTTGTGGATTCGCGTGCTCCCGCGCTGGTCTTGACGCTGGTCCAGACCGGGTGGAATGAACCCCAGATCGAGTGCGTTATTGCGGAACGTAATCCGGCCCCTGCCAGCCTCCGAGTTTTCTCGGTGCCGTCTGCGCCAGGAAAGTCGCCTCAACAGCTTGCAGCGAAAATCATGTCCTTCAAGAACGAGGGTCGCCACTGGATCTGTCGCATTCATTGTCCGCTGCGGGATGGTGTGTCCCGAATTCGAGTAGAACTGCGCGATCGAGCTGGAAATCTGGGACGTGAAGATCTCGCTGTCTCCGGAATTCGCAGGCCCGCGCCGATCGTCAGGGCCTCGGCCGTGAAGAATTCAACGTCCGAAGAGGATTCTACGGAGGCAGACGCTGACGACGCGGCCGACCACACGGAATTGCCACGTTCATCCGCGAAGAAATCAAAAAGCAAGAAGCCAGAAGCCAAATCAACGCTCTTTACAGATCGCGAGATCTCGGGGATTGGCTGGCAAAATCCAGACGGTCAGCCGAAATCGAAACGAAAACCGCCAGTGATCAGACTCCTGTCCGGAAGTCAGTCGGAGAATGGCGACGAAGATGGGTTTGTCGATCCTCAGTTGGCATTGCCTCCCTACGAGGACATGGAAACTCTTGAGGGGCCTGCTCCTGAAGATGAGGAAGATTATTCGACTCGGCCAGGTCTGCTTTCGGCCGACGAAACCCCGTCCCTGAATTCACTGGAGCCGATCGGCCCACTGGTTCCGGAGACGCCTCAGGTGCCGCAGACGCCTCAGGCGCGGGCCAGCATTGGAGTGGCGGAGCCACTGCGATCTTCTGAAACGCAGGATGATTCGACTTCCGTTGCAGACTATGACATTTTGTTGCGGTCTGCTCGAAACAGCGTGGCACTTGGCGAGATTGAACAGGCTCTGACCAGATTCCGTGAATGCATAAAGCTTGAGCCCGGTCGCGTGGATGCGCGTCGTGAGTATGCTCATTTGCTGGCTTCTCGTGAGCAGGCAGCCGCCATTCCCGTGCTGGAGTCGGTATTGAATACAGATCCGGCGGACAGCAAGACGGCCGCGATTCTGGCCGATATGCTCCTACGCACAGGAAAAGTCGAAAAGGCGGAGTCAGTTTTGAAGAACGCCACGGCTCTTGTCTCCAATAACCCGGAGCTGAATCGACTGATGGTTCAGGCTCTGGTTGCTCGTGGGCGAACGCGGGAAGCCGGACTGCACTTTGATCAACATATGTCCGGAGCGAATACGTTCGAACCGGCTGTCCGCAAAGAAATGATCTCGACCCTGATGTTGTTGGGGCGCCTGGACGAAGCACTGCCGTTGGCACAGGCGGCGGCCAACGAGATTCCCGGAGATCTTGCCACGACGAAAGATCTGATCAGCCTGCTGGTTCAGCTGGGGCAATTTGACGCCGCAGCGGGAGCAGCCTCAGCATTGAATCTTGACGATCCGGACAGCTGTCTGGAAGCGATTACCCTCGCACGAACATTAAGCGGGCAGGGGCAGTACGCGACAGCTCAAATGATCTTGAAACGCGCGTTCGAAGTTGATCCGCTGCATCCGGATGCATTGCTGGCGGAAGCCGATCTGTTGCTGCGACAGGGATTTATTGAAGGGGCACGCAGTAGTCTTGAACGAGGAAAGTTCTCACCAGAAGATCCTCGCGTTCTTGAACTCAGAGCTCGTATTCATCTGGCGGCAGGCGAGTTTTCGCAGGCACGTGTCATCATTAGCTCACTGCTGTCTCGAACTTCCGATGTCCCCATGATTCTGCTGCAAGGCCGATTGTATGAAGCCATGACAGCGTTTGATCTTGGTGAACAGAATTATCAGTCGGCACTCGCGACTTATCCGGAGAATGCAGAACTTCGCAATGCACTGGCGAATCTCTATCTGCAGACCGGACATGAAATGAAAGCACTGGCCGTTCTGGAAAGCAGTCTGCAGCAGCGGTCGCAGAATCCTGTGACCTGGAGATTCTGGGTTCAGGCCGCCATTCGAAACGGAGAATCCACAAACGCGTTAGCGCGAGTTCTTGCGGAATTGCAGAATCCGGAATGCAGCGCGTTGTTCAGTCAGCATCTGCATCGTCTCGCCGGTTGCATTTATTTCCATCAGAAGAACGTCGCTGCAGCAACCACAGAATTTGAATTCAGCGGTATCGAAACGTATTGTCCGACGGACGATCCGGACAGTGCCTATGCCTGCTACATGTCTCTCCTTGCGAATGGTGAGGCCATGCGTGCTGACGCCTTTCTCTCAGGATGTCTGACAAATCCGGCTTTCGGAATACGGCTCGCGGCGATTGCCGAAAAGAACCTCGAATATCCTCTGGCCAAGCGAATCGTGCTGGAGTTATCCGAACGTTACCCGGGTAACCAGACTGTACTCGAACAGTTTTCATCGCTCATGAGTCGCCTTGGTGACCCGTCTGCCCAAAGTGCTTTTCAGGCTTTGCTGGAGCGTGCCCCGCTGAGTGTTCCGGCCCGACATGGCATGGCGTTGATGCACTGGCGAAATGAAGACTTTGAGCAGTCCATGAAGTTCTACGATGCCGTCCTGAGCGATGTTCCTGAACACCGAGATGCCGCGCGAGATCGCGCACGGCTTTTAAGACAGTGGCAGGGGCGTGAGGCCGCGATCGCCGGCTACACCGAAGCAGAAGACGCGCTGAACAATCCGATTCTCTCGGATGTCCATCGCAGTCTGCTGGACGATCCCGGACTGGTTCGCAGCAACATCGGCTTCAGCTCACTTTCGACCGAGCAATTGTTTGCTCTCCGGCTTGAGCGGCAGGCGACGTTCCTTGCTGACTGGCGTCCCGATAATACGACGGCTGCTTTGAGGCGGTTGCAGGAGTTGGATCCGGACGATAGTCATGCGGCATTCCTGCTGGCTCAGCAAAACATCAGCATGGGACGATACGCCGAAGCCGCGGATGCTCTGGAAAAGCTACTGGCTCGCGATCCCCTGCATGCTCAGGCGGCGATCGCTCTGGAACGAACTCGTCAGCAATTGCGACCTCGACTGGGATCACACTTTTCGACATTCTCCCAAAGCGGTCGAAACGGGCTTTCGGAAATCTCAAGGACTCGTTTTGGAGCCAGATACTTTAAGCCGGTGGGCACAGGAAATGATGTTTTCTCGATCGGCTATTCACACATCATGCTTCGCCCCACGGGAAGCGATCATGTTCTCGGGAATTCACTGGATCTGGGATACCTCTGGAACGCAACTCCCAATTTCCGAGTCAACGCACAAATGAACGTCGAACAGTATGACGAAGGCTTTTCTACAAAGCCTGTCTTTCGAATCGATGCAAAGCATCGCGTCCTCGATGGATTAGAACTGGGATTCGTCGGTCACATGGAGAATGTTGCCGAGAACTCTGAGTCTATTGCTCAGGAAATCTTTCGCTATGGGATTGGCCCGACACTGGACTGGCATTTGTCACAGCGATGGGAGTTAACGGCCGACTACGATATTCAGAACTATTCCGATTCAAACCTTGTGCAGACCTTCAATGTTCGCAACATCTACAAGTTCACCACCGCGCCGCGGGAACTGAGAGGAATTCTGCTCTATCACTTTGAGGATTTCTCGGATCAAACCGTTCGTAATCCGGTTCCCGATTTTCTTCCGGGAACGATTCATCCTTACTTTGCACCGGACCTGTTCAGCTATGTCAATGCGGGACTGGAATGGCAGCACTGGCTGAATCCCATGACGCTGGGTGCCTATGAATTCTCATACACCGTCCGTTACGCTTTGCAGTGGGATACTCTGCAGGTGTTTTACAACACCTTTGGTGCCGCATTGAACTGGGACTTTACGGACACAATGCGTCTGTCCGTCTCGACCGATCATATCCTTTCAGGGGAGTATGACAGTTCCGGTGTTATGGCAACGCTGATGATCAGTTTGCCCGGCGGCCGCGACTTCACTCCGATACGAAAAACTAAGAAACGCAGCTTCGCCGGCATGAGATCTACAACATATTAATCGATAAATTCTTCGGACCGGCTCGCGACAAACTCCGGATGGGCTTCTGACAAATAGGCCTCTTCCTGAATTCGTTTCAGTTCTCGCAGCCACTCCACCTGTAACCAACTGACCACAGCGTTCCACTGCCGCGCGGCTTTGGCATCGCTGGCAAATTCAACAGGCGATTTGTAAAGGCTCAGTGCCATTGCACCGTCTGCTTTTCGACGGACGGTTCCGCTGATCATGAAATGAACCGTACGGCAGAAGATTTCAAGCACCAGTACGCCTTCTCCATGCAGAACCGCCCGACCTGTCGCGGGAATGTCCAGCAGAGCTCCGGAAGGACTGGCATCCTTAATCACGACAGGGATGCGACGATCCTCGGTCCAAAGATACGCTTCAAGATCCGGGATATCTCGCACGGGTACGCGATACTCAGCCCGGCGATTATCGTAAGGCAATTTGATCACGCCATCTTCCTCGATTCGAACAGGCATCATGGTCAGGCTCCCAGTGGGGGTTTACAAAATGTAAAGCTGTCTTTACGGCGAAGGGCAACCTCCATGCCGGGGTCCGCTGACATGAGTCTATTGGTCGAAAAGCCTGGGTATCCTGAGAAACCTGCATCAGTTACAGGGGTTGTAACGGGATTATGGTGACCTCGAATTCAGCAATGGCTATCCCACTGAGACCAATCGATACGACTGCACGCGAAGGAGGCAGCGAGAGCCGGATTGGTATTCCAAAAAAGCGGGTGGGTTTTCTATGACGGGTACGTAACTGTTTTAGGGACCATGAATTTTGTTCAGTGGCCTCCGATGGGAGCCAGCACGAAGCCTTCGCGAGACACCGAGAATTTCACCGTCGGTGCGACGGCGTGAAGGAGGACGCAGTTCCCTGTCGCTGGCTCTACTGCTGGCTCTTCTGAAGTTTGTCCACGGCCGCCCTGAAGCCAGAAGCGAGGTCGGGAAGGTTTTCCCTCCCCGGAACGGTTCTCCTGTGAGTGGTGTGGTTGAGAGTAGCCGGATTCGTGAGAATTCGGATGCCTTCCCCGGAACCGCGGCGAATTCTTACGAATCCGGCTACGGAATCGCACCGAATTCTCACGCATCCGGCTACGGATTCACACCGAATTCTCACGAATCCGGCTACAAAAAAAACATCTCGCTCTGCCCCGAGCGAAGTCTAGTCGGTGCTGGTTTGGTGCTGGTGCTGGTTCGACTGATGTGAGGCAGATCACGGAGAGTCGTTGAACACTCTGTTAGATCGTGTCAGGCGTCTCAATCGGCCAGCACGCGATAGAGTCGTCCGCTTTTGTCCAGGATGATGGCCGCTCGATCATTTTCGGAAAGGACCAGTTTGTGGAGGTCCTCTGAGGGCAGCCGAAACAGCGTGGTTAACTCCAGAAGTTCGCTGCTAAAGCAACGCAGAAAACCATCAGAGCTTACGGTGACCAGCGTTCTTCCGTCCGATGTCCAGGCTAGATCGGAGATGGCTCCGCCTTGCAGTTTCGATTCCTGAAGCAGAGCGGCATGTGCGATTCGGTAGATTCGCAAAGTGCGTTCGGAGTACGCGATGGCGACTTTACTGCCGTCCGCAGAAATCGCGACGGCATGCGCCCCAGGATTGCTGTTTGGCAGGGTCGCGATGACGGTGCCGTGCCGCAGATCATGGAAGTAAATTCCATCATGAGTGGCTCGCACCAGAAAACGGCCGTCGCGTGAAATCGACCAGTAGAGCCAAACAGATTCAAGGCCGCTCACGCGACTGATTTCAGTATTAGTTTTGAGATCAACAACCACGATGTCGCCTTTGGTCCATGGGCGATAGCTCGGCTGCTCTCTTGGCATCGTACTCAGCACCAGCCAGCGGCTTTCAAAGCACCCCAGAAAATAATGCAGTACTTCCTCGGGAGTCGGTTTCCAGATGACTTCCGGAATGGCCGCTGATCCCTGCCACCGCAGCAATACGGCGTCCAAATCCGATTTGTCACCACTCAGAAAGAAAATTTGTTCGCCGTGGTCGGAGAAACCAACCCTCTCGTTATGCAGCTGGTGACTGGCAAACTTAACCCCCACGGGCCTGCTTTCATCGCTGATAGTGAGATCGACAAGGCTGGAACTTAAGTCTTTCTTCAGGATGACCATTTTTCCGTTGTTGGCTGCGGCAAAGCCTTCGACGTCTATTGCGATCTCAGAGATGTTCGATTCTTCCAGACCGGTCAGGTTCTGAATGTGGCCATACTCATCCGCCACGATAAGGCTGGATCCATCGCCGGAAAAGCAGAGCGAGGCGACGTGGGTATCACCGACCTTCCAGGTTCTTCCGGTCAGATTCTGCGACTGCTCTTCCCAATCTGTTTGCAGAGTGGCTTCAGGAAAGGAAAGAACGACCGTGTTTCCCCGGACCGCAACGTTGGACGGATGAACGATACTCACGGTTTTCTCATTTCCATAAAGCTGTTGTATGTCCAGAGAGTAATGATCACTGACGTCCGCTGCGGAGAGCGGTTCGCTAAATTCCAGCTGCACCTGATTGGTCCCCGCCGGAAGCCTGCCGTTCTGCAGGGCTGGCGTGGAGCGGACCAGAAACGGCTCGCCCTCAACCGAACTTTTGTTCAGAGTGGCCCGGTTACCTTCCGCATCTGTCAACAGCTCGGAAAGCTGGAGTTCCGTCTTCACCAGTATCGAATCCAGCGGAATGACCGTGACCAATCCCTCAGCTTTACCGATCGCCAGCTTCTTGCCATCCGGGGAGAATGCGAGCGAGATCACCCGGTCATTGAAGTGCAATTCCTGAAAGAAGGGTTCCACATCCAGCATGGATTGCAGCGTGACGGAGCCGTCTTCGCGGCCCGTAGCAATGATTGACCCGGAGGGAGAAAACACGACGCTGGAACAGTGGCTTGGGTAATCTGTTTTTGTGTGAGTGCCTCCGGTCTGCTGCAGTCGATCGCTCAGATTGGTTTCCAGAAACTTCGGGCGAATCACGGTCAAAGTACCTTGCTCAGCCCCGAAGGCCACATCACCACTGGCACTGATCGCCAGGCATTCCAGGTCTTTCCCGTCAGAGCTGAGGGTTTCCAGCAGAGAAAAATCCCGAGCCGACCATAGCTTCACATCAACCTCGTTGCCGCACGTGGCCAGCCATTGACCATCGGCGGACCATGCGACCTGAAACGCCTGTCTCTTGTGAGCCTGAAACATGCCTGTCTGTTCGCCGTTGCTTAAATTCCAGATTCGAATCGTGCCGTCATCTCCGGCGGACGCCAGCAATTGACCGTCGGGAGAAACAGCAAGCCCATTGACCTCACCCTGACCAGCGGCAATGGCCAGTCTGATCGCTTCTGTTTCCAGATGATGAATCCTGATGATGCCGGCCACGCCGCAGGAGGCCACTTCCGGGCTGAGCTTCAAGGGACAAAGAAAGTAGATAGCGTCCTTCTGTTGAGAAACCGCCTTTGACCTGAAACTGTTCATTCGGTTTAAGAGATGCCAGTCAAAGCTGCGACGGTCGGTCTCACCAGGTTGAGGAAGATACCGCTCCAGTTTTCTTGTGACCTCGAACGAATCCTGTCTCTGGATCGCCATGGAAGCCAGCAGCAGATCCGATGCATAGGACACTTCGGCCATTCGTTGTTCAGAGAGAAGAGCGACCTTTTCAGAGCGAATGGCTCGATTCGCCTGCGCGAGGGCGGCAATCAGTCCTACGACAAGACAGCCGATTGCGGCCGTGACAGCCGCCAGCCATCGTCGATGGCGTTTGGCGTATCGGCTCAGTTGATAGGCGATGGAAGCCGGGCGTGCTGTGACTGGCTTGTGATCAAGGTGGTTCTGGATGTCCGCCATCAGTTCGCCGACCGTCTGATATCGCCGAGCCGGCTCCTTTGACATGGCTTTCAGGACAATACAATCGAGGTCACCCTGAATCTCCTGAGCTCGCACAATGGGACTTAAGAGTCCGTCGTCAGCAGATCCTGAAAAGCGTTTCTGAAGAATCTTGCTGGGGAGTTGAGGGTCAGTGTGAACGATGACGCTGCGAATGTCATCGAAGTTCTGTGACTTGTGCAGTCTGTCAAAAAACGGAGTTCTGTCGGTCAAAATCGCCTTGAGCAATGCTCCCAGAGAATAAATATCGCAGCGAGTGTCCATCGGGAGGTCCCCACGCATCAATTGTTCGGGGCTCATATACGCAGGCGTGCCGGGAATGCTGTGCAATCCCGTGATCGTCATCGTATTCATCAACTGGGATTGTGTTTCCTGACTCTGCAGTTGTTTTGCAACTCCGAAGTCAATCAGTTTAATGATGGCCGCACCGTCAACTGTTGTGACGAGCACATTGGAGGGCTTGATGTCACGATGAATGATGGCTCTTTGATGCACATGCTGAACAGCCAGGCAACATTGCAGGAACAGCTCCAGCCTTTCCCTGACCCGCACTTTCCGCTGCATGCAGTAATCCGTCAGAGTCAGTCCTTCAACGTACTCCATCGCAATCCATGTGCGATCATCCGGCAGCTTGCCAATATCCAGAATTCGGGCGATTCCCGGATGGTCCAGCAGGGCGAGTGTCCTGTGTTCCTGTTCGAAACGCCAGATTGTCTCGCGATTCAGGAAATCAGGGCGAATCAGCTTCAGAGCCACTTTTCTTTTGATGGGTGTTTCCTGCTGCCCCAGAAGCACTGTCCCCATGCCGCCCTGTCCGAGCGATCGAAGAATCCTGTACGGGCCAATCTGAGCAGATCCGATTTGGCTTTGTGGCGAATTCTTTTGAGTCGTGATCTCGTTCCGAAACTGCTCCAGAATCGACGGACGTTCCGACGCCGCAACCAGTGACTGCAGATCCTCAAGTAACCGGGCATCGCCCCGACAGGCCGTAATCATGAACTGCAGACGCTGCTCTGCAGATTCAATAGACAGCGCTTGTTCGAACAGCTCATCGAGTGGGGAAGAATCAGCCACGGTGAGTGCATTCCTGAGGCGGGAAAATTAAAAAGCGATTCTATTGCAGGCTTTGAGGCCAGAGTAAAACCGGGACCAGTGCCCTTAACGGTCGCGGTGTTCTGTACCTCCGCAAGGGCCGGCGGTGCCCGAGCTTTCTTTAGGAGTTATCCGTCAATTCGCGATTCATCCAGGCCTTCGAAAACTGCCAGTAACGTTCGGCAGTTCGATGGGACACCTGCAATGCCACCGCACACTCTGCCATACTCATGCCGCTGAAGAAATAGAGCTGCAGAAATTGAGCATGGTCCGGATAACTCTTCCGGAATTTGGTCAGGGCTTCGTCCAGCCGGAGCATATCGATCGCGAACGCCGAACCGTCCTGCGATTGCACAAGATCATCGACCATCGATAACGAAATCGGTGCGAAACCACTCTTAAGCTCGCCGGCCTCACGCATCTGTTGAGCATGATCCCGCAGAACGCTGTAGAGAGCATTTACAAGGCCCAATCGTTCATCGACTGCCTCTGTCTTCTGAACGTCTTTTGCTGTTTCAGCGGCTCGAACCCAGGCCTCATGAAGAATCGACGAGGGAGTCTTGTTACTGGTTGAGGCGGAGTTTTGCAAAAATGCCGCCGCCAGTTGTTTCATGTGGGCATAAATGTCGGGAAAAGATTCACCAGCAACTGTGTCGAATTCTTCTGGGGGAGTAGAGGCTGTCATTTGTCTCCAGGTGTCTGCTGTAAACTGCGGAGGATCTCGCATTGTGATAGGCAGGCAGACAGCCAGTAAATCGGGGTCTCTGCAGGTTAACTTCAGGATGATTTCAGATTAACACGGGGCTTACAACGTAGGTGCTTCCTACCCGCCCGAAGAAAGCCCCAACAACAATACCCTTAAGCCATTAATTTCTTTCGGTGGGTATTAATTTCGCGTGATCACAGTGCAGCAGAGTAGCCGGATTCGTGAGAATTCGGATGCCGTCCCCGGAATCACACCGAATTCTCACGAATCCGGCTACAAGAAAACATCTCGCTCTGCCCCGAGCGAAGTCTAGTCGGTGCTGGTTTGGTGCTGGTGCTGGTTCGACTAATGTGAGGCAGCTCACGGAGAGTCGTTGAACGCTCTGTTAGATCGTGCCAGACGCCTCAATCGGCCTGCACACGATAGAGTCGTCCACTTCTGTCCAGGATGATGGCAGATCGACCATTCTCGGAAAGGGCCAGTTTGTCGGGGTCCTCTGTGGGCAGCCGATAGAGCGTGGTTAACTCCAGAAGTTCGCTGCTCCAGCACCGCAGAAAGCCGTCAAAGCTGATGGAGACCAGTGTTTTTCCGTCCGAGGTCCAGGTAAGATCAGAAATAGCTCCGCCCTGCAGTTTTACTTCCTGAAGGAGCTTGGCATCTGATGTTTGGTAGATTCGCAAAATGCGTTCGGAGTAGGCGATCGCAACTTTGCTGTGGTCCGCCGAAATCGCGATCCCATTCGCCGAAGGCTTGCTGTTCGGCAGAGTCGCGATGAGGGTGCCACGCCGCAGATCATGGAAGTAAATTCCATCATGCGCGCTTCTGATCAGAAATCGGCCGTCACGTGAAATCGCCCTGTAGACCGAAATCTGGCCGCTCACGCGACTGATTTCTTTGTTGTCTTCGAGGTCGATCACCACGATGTCAGCTTTGGCCCCCGGGGCATTACTCGGTTGCTCTCGCGGCATCGTTTCAAGGACAAGCCAGCGGCTTTCAAAACACCCCACGTAATGTCGCAGGCTTTCCTGAGGCGCCGGTTTCCAGACAACTTCCGGCTTGGCAGTTGATCCCTGCCACCGCAGCAATACCGCGTCAGGATCGCTTTCGTCACCACTCAGAAAGTAGAGTTGTTCGCCGTTATCGGAGAAACCGTACCTCACTGTTTGCAGCCGGTGACTGGCAAACTTGACTTCGACCAACTTGTTGGCATCGCTGACACTGAGATCGACAAGGCTGGAACTAAAGTCTTTCTTCAGGATGACCATTTTTCCGTTGTCGGCTGCGGCAAAGCCTTCGACATCAGTCGCGATCTCAGAAGTATTCGAATCTTCGAGACCGGTCAGATTCTGAATGTGGCCATTCTCATCCGCCACGACAAGGCTGGATCCATCGCCGGAAAAGCAGAGAGAGGCGACGTGGGCATCACCGACCTTCCAGGTTCGTCCGGTCAGTTCCTGCGACTGCTCTTCCCAGTCTGTATGGAGAGTGGCTTCAGGAAAGGAAAGAACGACCGTGTTTCCCCGGACCGCAACGTTGGACGGATGAACGATACTCACGGCACTCTCATCTCGAAGGAGCCGTTTGATCTGCAGGGAGTAATTGTCGCTGACGTCCGCTGCTGTGAGCGGTTCGCTGAATTCCAGTTGTACCTGATTGGCCCCCGCCGGAAGCCTGCCGTTCTGCAGGGCCGGTGTGGAGCGGACCAGAAACGGCTCGCCATGAACCGAGTTGTTGTTCAGAGTGGCCGGGTTTCCTTCCGTATCTGTCAATAGCTCGGACAGTTTGAGTTCCCTCTTCAGCAACGTCGATTCCAACGGAATCACCGTGACCAATCCATCAATTTTTCCGACCGCCAGCTTTTGGCCATCCGGGGAGAACGCAATTGATTTGACTCGATCATTGAAATGCAATTCCTGAAAGAAGGGTTCCTCTTCCAGCATGGATTGAAGCGTGACGGAGCCATCTTCGCGGCCGGCAACAATCATTGACCCGGAGGGAGAAAACACCACGTTGGAACAATGTCCCGGGGGCCCTTTTTTTTTGTGACTGCCTCCGGTCTGCTGCAATTGATCGCCCGGTTTGGTTTCCAGAAACTTTGGGCGGATCACCGTCAGAGCACCGTGCTCAGCCCCGAACGCCACATCACCACTGGCACTGACAGACAGGCATTCCAGGTCTTTCCCGTCGGAGCTAAGGGTTTCCAGCAGAGAAAAATCCCGGGCCGACCATAGCTTCACATCGACTTCATTGCCGCAGGTAGCCAGCCATTGAGCATCGGCGGACCATGCGACCTGAAATGCCTGCCTCTTGTGAGCCTGAAACATGCCTGTCTGTTCGCCGTTGCTTAATTTCCAGATTCGAATCGTGCCGTCATCTCCGGCAGACGCCAGCGATTGGCCGTCGGGAGAAACAGCGAGCCCATTGACTTCGCCCTGACCAGCGGCAATGGCCAGTCTGATCGCTCCGGTTTCCAGATGATGAATTCTGATGATGCCGGCCACTCCGCAGGAGGCGACTTCCGGGCTAAGCTTCAAGGGACAAAGAAAGTAGATAGCGTCCTTCTGTTGAGAAACCGCCTTTGACCTGAAACTGTTCATTCGGTTTAAGAGATGCCAGTCAAAGCTGCGACGGTCGGTCTCACCAGGTTGAGGAAGATACCGCTCCAGTTTTCTTGTGACCTCGAACGAATCCTGTTTCTGGATCGCCATGGAAGCCAACAGCAGATCCGATGCATAGGACCGTTCGGCCATTCGTTGTTCGGAACGAATGGCTCGATTCGCCTGCAGGAGGGCCGCAATCAGTCCAACGACAAGACAGCTGATCGCGGCCGTAACAGCCAGCAGCGGGCGTTGGTGGCGTTTGGCGAATCGGGTCAGTTGATAGGCGACGGAAGCGGGGCGAGCAGTAACAGGCTTGTGATCGAGATGGTTCTGAATATCCGCCATCAGATCGCCGACCGTCTGATATCGCCGGGCCGGCTCCTTCGACATGGCTTTCAGGATAATACAATCGAGGTCACCCTGAATCTCCTGAGCTCGCACAATGGGACTTAAGAGTCCTTCGTCAGTAGATCCTGAAAAGCGTTTCTTAAGAATCTTGCTGGGGAGTTGAGGGTCTTTGTCGACGATGATCCGGCGAATGTCTTCGAAGTTCTGTGCCTTGCTCAGGCTGTCAGCATACGGAGATCTGTCGGTCAAAATCGCCTTAAGCAATGCGCCCAGAGAATAAATATCGCAGCGTGTGTCAATCGGCACGTTCCCACGCATCATTTGCTCGGGGCTCATATATGCAGGCGTGCCAGGAATGCTGTTCAATCCCGTGATCGTCATCGTATTCATCAACTGCGGTTGTGTTTCCTGACTCTGTAGTTGTTTTGCAACTCCGAAGTCAATCAGTTTAATGATGGCCGCACCGTCAACTGTTGTGACGAGCACGTTGGAGGGCTTGATGTCACGATGAATGATGGCTCTTTGATGCACATGCTGAACAGCCAGGCAACATTGCAGGAACAGCTCCAGCCTATCCCTGACGCGCACTTTCTTCTGCGTGCAGTAATCCGTCAGAGTCAGTCCTTCGACGTACTCCATCGCAATCCATGTGCGATCATCCGGCAGCTTGCCAATATCCAGGACTCGAGCGATTCCCGGATGTTCCAACTGGGCGAGTGTCTTGTGTTCCTGTTCGAAACGCCAGATAGTCTCGCGATTCAGGAAATCGGGGCGAATCAGCTTCAGAGCCACTTTTCTTTTGATGGGTGCTTCCTGCTGCGCCAGAAGCACCGTTCCCATGCCTCCCTGCCCGAGGGATCGAAGAATCCTGTACGGGCCAATCTGAGCAGATCTGAATTGGCCTTGTGACGAATTCTTTTGAGTCGTGATCTCGTTCCGAAACTGCTCCAGAATCGACGGACGTTCCGACGCCGCAACAAGTGACTGCAGATCTTCAAATAACCGGGCATCACCCCGACAGGCCGCGATCATAAACTGCAGACGCTGCTCTGCAGATTCAATAGACAGCGCTTGTTCGAACAGCTCATCGAGTGGGGAAGAATCAGCCACGGTGAGTGCATTCCTGAGGCGGGAAAATTAAGAAGCGATTCTATTGCAGGCTTTGAGGCCAGAGTAAAACCGGGACCAGTGCCCTTAACGGTCGCGGTGTTCTGTACCTCCGAAAGGGCCGGCGATGCCCGAGCTTTCTTTAGGAGTTATTCGCCAATTCGCGATTCATCCAGGCCTTTGAAAACTGCCAGTAACGTTCGGCAGTCCGATGAGACACCTGCAATGCCACTGCACACTCTGCCATACTCATACCGCTGAAGAAATAGAGCTGCAGAAATTGAGCATGGTCCGGATGACTCTTCCGGAATTTGGTCAGGGCTTCGTCCAGCCGGAGCATATCGATCGCGAACGCCGAACCGTCCTGCGATTGCAAAAGATCATCGACCATCGATAAGGAAATCTGTACGAAACCACTCTTAAGCTCGCCGGCCTCACGCATCTGTTGAGCATGATCCCGCAGAACGCCGTAGAGAGCATTTACAAGGCCCAATCGTTCATCGACTGCCTCTGTCTTCTGAACGTCTTTTGCTGTTTCAGCGGCTCGAACCCAGGCCTCATGAAGAATCGACGAGGGAGTCTTATTACTGGTTGAGGCGGAGTTTTGCAAAAATGCCGCCGCCAGTTGTTTCATGTGGGCATAAATGTCGGGAAAAGATTCGCCAGCAACTGTGTCGAATTCTTTCGGGGGAGTGGGGTTTGTCATTTTTTCCAAGGTGGCTCTTGGCAGTTTGGTTGCCGAGAGTCTCAAATTGCGAAAGGCTGGCAGGCAGGCAGTGAATCGGGGCTCCTTCAGGTAATCTTCAGCATAATTTCAGATTAAAAGACCTATTACAACCACAGTTGCTCACTACCCCGTCTCCGAAATCTGCAAAAAACGGCCCTTAAGCCATTTTTCCCTGTCGGTGGATATCGATTTTGGAGTGTTCTAAGTACCGTAGAGAAGTCGGATTTACACCCGGCTAACCGGGGCCTCACGGCTCCCGGCAGATGATGTGTCAGCCCTCCACGCCTGAATTGCAATCCGACAAATTACGGTGCATTGCCATGTCAAAAAACTCTTCAACATACCAACAATTCTTGAACCCGCCCGAGCATGCACGAACATGGATGCTCGCTGCTCGAGGCTATCCTCTGAGCAGGTTTACCGGAGCCTGAAGTACCAGTGATGTCATGTCTGAATTCCAGTTCACATGCAACGGCGAAGATTCAGGTTTAAGGTATGGGGCCGGAAACTTCACCGGCGGCCCAATCGATTCCAGTGTGAACTTATAGTCCCCTGGCTCCAGCCACAGCGGCTCGGTGGCTCCGTTGTTGTAGAGGATGAAAGAGCCATTGACGGCAGTCGTTCCAAATCCAATGGACTGAAACCCGGTGTCATTCATTTTGTAGACGGTCACAAGGATGTCACTTGTGACTTCCGGACCGAACATCAACGCACCGGCAGTGCCACCTTTTGCGGGTGACGTGGATCCGCTGCAGCCGCAGAGAAATCCTGCTACCAGCATCGGGGTGATAAATTTCAGTGTCCGCAATATCGATCGGTTCATAGGATTTTCACCTGAAGTGATCAAAGAAGTTTTCTGCATTCGCAGCAATCGCGTTTCGGCATCGCTGCACAGATTTCTGTTCCGTCAACAAAGACGTCTTTCACGGTGTTCATTGCGGTCCGGCAGCCACTGTTGAACTGAGTCCTAACCAGATACGAACCGGGGCAATGCGGCTCAGAACCAACCAGTCCAGCAGGAGCACGATCAGCAAAGACGCCGCGAAAAGTGGCAGACAGATGCCGATTAGCACGACGATGGAAATCAGTCCCCACGACACGCGTGGATTTAACGCTGGTTTCGGTGCGCCGAGCACTCCCTGATCACGACGCTTCCACCACAGAATCACGCCGCTGACAGACAGCAGGACCAGGCCCAGAGTCGTCAGAACTCCCAGCACTTGATTCGGCCAGCCAAACAACGCGCCTTCATGAGCCGCAACGCCGACGCCGACAGCGCGATCCACCCAGTGTCGATCTTTGAAGTCTTCTCGACTGACGATGTTGCCAGACTTCGCATCCAGCTCCACTGTCACTCGGCGAGGCCGATTGGCAGTATTCGATTTCGCACTCCACGTTTTCGATCGCCCGCCTGGTGCAGAAATGATGACAGGTGCGTCCAACTTCAGTGGCACGACGTTCGCAACCATCATGTCGATAGCTGAAAAATCAACTGGTTCGGCGGGCGGCTTTGTACCATTAGAATTTCCTCCGCTGCCTCCATGGTGACCATGTTCGCCGCCACCAGAATTTCCTGATCGTCCTCGCCCCGCGTTTCCGCTGCTGTTGGACCAATCCTGCTGTACGACCGCCGTGCCGGTGACCTGTCGAACCTGCTTGAAATAGTCGCCCCAGAATTTGGCCCACGGCAAACCGGTCAGCAGCAGAAAGATGGCACAGAAGGAGATCCACATCCCGACGACACTGTGAATGTCTCGCCAGAACATCCGTGATCCGCTGAACAAACGCGGATACAGAACGCCTCCCAGGCCTTTCATGTTTCGTGGCCACCACAGAAAAAGACCGGTGATCAAAAGAACGACCGTCCAGCAGGCGGCCAGTTCAACCAGATTCGACCCGCGATCCCCCATCAACAGTTCTCCATGCAGCCGAAAGATCCAGCGCATGAAACGTTCGTTCTCATTGACCGTATGCAGAACCTGCAATGTTTCCGGATGGACATAGGCTCGAATCGAGGCGTCTTCGTGCTTCACAATGACGCGAGCCGATGACGTGGAAGACTCCGGCAATTCATAACTGCTGAACGTCGAACCCGGCAGTGATGCAATCGCAGCGGCGATTTGTTCTGAGGCTGGTTTCGCAGAACCGGACAATTGCAGATTGTCGTAGTGTCGATCGTTCCATGCTTCGAGCTGTGGCTTGAACAGATAAATCAGGCCACTGATCGAAAGCACAATCACGAACGGAATACAGAGCAATCCGGCATAGAAGTGCCAGCGCCAGACAGCTCGATAATCGGGCCATGATTTTTCGGACATGCGACACCTGACTGAGTTGGCTGTTGAGAGGAACTGGTGCACAAGCCGTTGAACCACCGGGGTGAACCCGGTGGCGGAAGGGAGTGTTATCGAATCCAGTGATTGTTTAACGGCAAGCCGTAGGCGACTGCGTTCTCGATCGCCGGCGCCTTTGGCTTGCCGTTAAACGAGAAAGCATTCAGCTCGATTCATATCATCAAACTAAAACTCGCCCAGCACTTCACCACCGTTACGGCTGTGCATGCCGCGATGCAGCATCGCGTCGATGTTCTCGCTGAGGAATCTCACAGAACCATCGCCTAGCAGAACCTGAGCACCGCCTGTATGAAAGCTGCGAGGCCCGAAGAAGCCCGTGAAGTGCACAACAACATCCGGGATCTTGCTGTTCGGCGTGTTGTAGCCGTTGGTCAAAGTGCTGACGGCTCCGGAATGAGCCCACGATACACCACGACCTCGCAACGCCGAACTGGACGCTCCTCGCCAACTGGTCTTCTGAGTCCAGATGGAGGCAATATCGGGATTACTGATCACGCCGGTCGGCCCGTTGGTCCAGCCGCCACCGGACCCCAATAACCCCTGAACTGGCAACAGGTTAGCGCTGACGCCGGACGAGCCGTTGAGTGTGGCCTGGTAGTTAAACATCGGCAATGTGCCTGCGGCCATAGTAAAGTCGGCTCCGACGCTGCGAATCGCTTCGCTCATCACAACGGTGTTCGAGGTGCCGTCGAGGATGTCTCGCATCCTTGCGCTGGAGTTTTCATAGACGATACCGTCGGTCGGCCAGCGCAGGTCATAGTTGGCGTTCATGCCGCTGCCGTAGCTGATCATATAATTCAACCCCGCGTAGGTGGCTCCACCGGCGCCGATGTTCTGAGTCGGAGCCGGGTCGCTAGGGCAAAGCATAACCTGCAGTGGTGTCGCAAACGCCGCCGCAAACTGAGGATTCGGAACCAAGGCACTGAAGGGGCCACTGAATCCATACTGTGTGAAATCCAGCAGGTTCTGAAGATTGGCCTGTTCCATGTACGGCAGCAGGCGAGCTTGCGGTGAAAATCCCTGCGTGTTCGGGAGATAGTTCTGAGCATTCGTCATCGGGAAGACACCAAACGTGCCTTCGTAGTTGTGCAGCGCGAGGCCGAACTGTTTCAGATTGTTTTTGCATTGCGTTCGACGAGCGGCTTCACGAGCTTGTTGAACAGCCGGAAGCAGCAGCGCGATAAGAATGGCGATAATGGCAATGACAACGAGTAACTCAATCAGCGTAAAGCCGCGTGATTGAATGCGGGATCGAGAGATCATGACAGCAAAACTCCAAAGCGAATATGAATCTGAGCGACAAAAAGCGGGGTGTCGATTCAGTCAGCGGCGTTGATGAGATCCGAGTTCTTTGGCCCGACACCAGGGTCGGTGGGTGCCCAGAGAAATGCAACGATCGAACGCGCACAAATGCAGACTGGGAGAAACGGACGACACCACTATGGCGACGCAACGCGGCCAGTAGACTCAGACAAGCTTTGGAGGAGGGAGTGGAGGTCGCAGCGATGTCAGATTGACTCGCTCTGAAACAGAGTGCACGAACTCAGTCATTTCGACGGAGATTGTGACGGGCATAACGTGAGCCGGAATGATCGAGGTCGGAAAGCACAGCGAGAGCGACGGCTGTCCCTGACACTCGGCCGAGTAAACCGAATGGACCCACTTCGATGTTCTGGACCGGGCTGAAGTCACGCGAGACAGAGGTACAGAAGCATTTGACGTTGGAACCGCAGATGCTGAAGACAGACGTTTGCCAGTTCTGGAAGTGACGTTCGTTTCGCACTTTTGCTCAGTGTTCCTGGCGTCATCTTTTGAGCACAGAGCACACGGCTTCTTCGTAGTGGCCGTTTCGTTTTTTGCCGCTACCAGAACATAGTCGGGCAGGTCGACGCCGTTTGCTTTGGCCCACGCAACCTTTTGAGAATTCGTGAAGCAGCAGCACTTCTTCCAGCACTGTTCTGCAGAGCGACATCCGCACGGACGGTTCTGACAGGGGAACGGCTGACTCGTATCTTTCCCGGGATCGATCTGTGCGACAGGTGCGATGGGGAGAGGAACCAGGATTGCGGCCAGACATAGCAGGGCCAACAGACTCATGAGTCTGCGGAAGGCCTTGCTGGAGATGTCTGTAATTCTCTTCATTGTCGATGTGACAGCGGAAAAAAGAATGTCAATAAACGACTACGTTCGCGGTTAAGCAAAGCTGAGTTGCGCCCCCGGAGTTATAAATTCCGGGCCACGCCTTCCGCCGATTCCGTCGTTATTCCCGTTCTGCTTTGACTGCCGGAATCTGGATCACGGTTTGAAATTGCATGTTCATGGAATAAATCAGCCCGTTGGCCTTTGCTGTTCCCCGAGTCGCTGCCGTCCCGGAAATTTCATCGTCCTTGGTTATTGTAGCCGCCGTGATGTGCGGTCCAGCATCATTTACGGTTTTCCCATCCACCACGACGTGAACGCTTTCCACAGTCCCATCATCACGCAGACGAATGCGAATCTGATCCATGAACGGAGCGAACGTAAAGTCGTCACCGTAGCGAGATAAGGCCGTTTCCAGGTCGATTAGTCGTACGGGTTCCGAGGTCACCAGAATGGTCACTGGATCCGTTGCCTTACCTGGGGTGCGATAGGCAAAAGCGTGTTTCAGTTCGACGGTATTCTCATTCAGCGTGACAGTACTGTTCGCCGTTCCATTGCTCATCGCAACCGCTGGTTCTGACTCCGTGGATGCCTTCTGAACAGTTTCTGTTCCCACGAGAGTACAGTTGGGCAGTTCGTCCCGAAGTTTCTGGATGCCTTCGGGGCTAAAGCGAGTGCCGGGAATTCCCAGCGTTTTCAGGCTTTGTCGAGCGGTGAGAATCTCAAGAGAAGCATCTGTGATTTCCGCGCCTTCGTCCCGACCGACATACAGAACCTCCAGCTCCGGCAGTTCAGGCAGACGTCGAAGACCTTCATCTGAGATCATTGTGCCGTAAAGATACAATTTCGTCAGTGATGTCAACTGCGTCAGAGATTCAATTGAGTGATCTGTCACCGGCACGAACGCCAGATCCAGTTCCGACAATTGAGTCAGCCCGGCGACGTGCTCGAGCGCTTTGTCGGTGAGTTGCTGATTGTATTCCAGCTTGAGGATTCGGAGAGAATTTAACTGAGACAGATGCTCGAGGGCGGCATCGTCAACGTTGGTCTTTCTGAGGTCTAATGATTCCAGTTGGCTCAGTTTTGTCAGGAACATCAACTGCTGAGATGCGTCTGAAAACTCGAAGTCGGTCAATGTCAGAGACTTCAGCCCGGGCACTTGACCCAGCAGATCACTCAGCTCATCCGACCATGCCGACGCGCTGTTCTTTTGAAGGCCATGAAGACTCAGGCCTGTCACTTCACCAGTCGATGACTCATCAACAACAGCCTTGTATTTTCCTCGCAGCGTCTTTACCAGGCCTTCGCCGCTGCTCTGGCCATCACTCATCTTTGGTCCGGAGTCTGGCAGGTGGTAAGTGCCTGCGTAATCTGAAGAATTCTTCTTCTCGACGATTCGGACAGCGGAGGCGTCGAACATGATTTCGTCGCCGTTAAAGAGATCCGTCTCTTTGCCATCCATAACGCCGGAGACGACTCGCCACCGTCCCGTCAGACTATCTGGCACGTCTGTCTGGCCAGCCATCGGAATCAGCGTCAGAAGTCGAACCCCACTGTTGGCAGTCGACTCCATGGTTTCCGGACGGTCTTTGCCGGGCATTGGCAACAGTAATCGCAGTTCTTTTCCGTTACGTTGATATTGACCACGAATCAGGGCAGTGCCACTGAACTTCAGATTCAGGAATCGAACCTCTGTCGCCTCTGCAACGACTGCAGTTTCTGCCTCCTGAACGGCCTGTAGTGCGGAAGGCTGGCCGAGACACAGACTCAGTAAAAAGAGACCGAAGAGATTACGTCTGTTTGGTTTTAACGAAATCAACATCAACTATCTCCGACGTTTCAACACTGCAGCAGATCTAAGAATTACTGAAGAAACACTTACTGGACCGAAGTCGCATTTCCGGACGCGGTATCCATTTCCACTTCGGTTTCGCTGTCGGGCAATTCGATCTCGACAGCGACCACCGAAGCTTCCACCGGCTGGAAATGAGTTGCAGCATGCTCTCTGCGAAAGAGATGACTATAGCCACGAACAGTGACCGACTTCCCTTTCAGACCTTTTAGCAGAGGAAGCAGACTGTCTTTCGCAAGTGGACGACCGGCGTCTGTCGTCACGTTGAGGCCGAGTCTTTTATCTTCCTGAATTCGGACCACCGCACCTCCAATGATGGCCGTCTGAGCCTCTTCATCCACGGACTCAACTCGACCCGTCAGCAAACATTCTTCTGCATTGATGACGCAGAGTGTGGCAACCGGCCGAGTTGCATCCGAGCTCTGTGTTGCGTCTGCCTGCTCGGAGGACTGTGCAACGGATGACGTTTCCGGCTCGCGAAAATCCAGTCGAACCGGGAAACCGGAATTGTAGTCGGACGGCAGAAACGAACGTTGGCTCACGTCCGATGCGGGCGTTTCAGTGCCGGCGAGAAGAGCTCGGAACGATGCCTCGGCGTTCAGAGGAAACACCAGAGTATCGCTGGCGATCTGAGTCGAGATTCCGTTGACGCTGATCAATCCGGTCTGAGGCTGAATCGACTGAATTGGACCATACACCAGGCTCATGCCCTGGACTGGCAGTTCTGCCATCACCGCGGGCTTGACCACCGTGCGTGGTGATCCAATGGCCATAGAACCGGCACCACATTTGACTTTCACAAAAGCGGGCATTGATTCCACACCGGTCAGCTGAGCCACAAATGTGCCGGACTTTCCATCGGCTGCGGGCACCACCTTGCCGAAGCCAAGGTTCCGATCCGTAATCGCATCAAAGACCTGCACTTCGAAATTCAGGCATTCTGCTGCCGTCGTACCAAAAACACGGAGCACGCCGTGATGATGATCTCCTGCTGCTGCATGGACCTGCACGATACCAGTCTCATGAGTCATCGGTCGGAAGCGATCAATCTGCAGCAGAGTTGCAAAGAAGACGTCATCCACAAAATAACCTCGGGCCGTCGCAGGCAGGCCCGGGCACGATGGCATTTCCTCCATCGAAAGTTCATTTCCGACTGCATCCAGAATCTGCATCGGAAAACGCAGGTCCGGATTCTCGACGATCGAAACATTGTTGATTCGCAGTTGACCAGAAGAGTCGACCGCAAGCTTGCCACCGATCAGATGATCGGCCAGATCGACTCGGAGATTATCCGCGACTCTTTCACCGTCCGCTGTGTAGCCACCAGCGCTTGTGACCATTGCCGAAGTCTGCTTCGGATAAGGCATCAGAACTCGCTGCCCCTGATGCATTGTCGAGTCAGTCAGTTCCTTCAGAGTCCTTCCGACGACCCCGGTGGTGCCTTCTACGTTCAAGGCATTGGGCACCCGCATCGTGGCCCCCACAGCCGACAACTGCTGGACCCATGGCCGAACTTCCAGGATCGGTCCTCGAATTTTCCACCGTTCATCGGAGGCAATGGCGCCGGTTTCATAAAGCGGGTCCATAAAGCGGTTGCCGGCAAACTTAAGAATCGCCACCTTCAGAGTTTTGGGCGGCAGTGTCGATGCAATCGCCGACCAGCGGCTCGTACGGTCATTGCCAAATGTCATGATCCCTGCGTGCTGGGAGCGGTCAGAATCCAAAACCGGGTCGAGATCGTAAACGCCCATTTCACGTCGAAGCAGATTGATCTCATCCCAGTCTCCACACAGGAAGTCCCATTGTGGCAGAGATTTTTCCTCTTCCGGATCTCCCGATTTGTAGTTCGCCGCGAAGGCCTTCAGGACTTCGGGCTTGTCGAAATCAGCGTCCAGTGAAATCGAAAGAAAACGAACATCCTTGCCAAGTGTACCAGCCAGAAGCTTGCGGAGCTCAACGATACCTTCGTTCGTTGGCGCACAGATTCCTGAGCAGCGTGTATAGAAAAATGTGATGATGACAATCTGATCTTTCACCAGGTCATCATAGAAACGAACTCGAGAACCATTTTCTGTTTTGAGTTCAATATTGGTGAAGCGGTCACTGAAGCGTCCGGTGTCTCTGTGATTTTTCTTTGGCCCGGAAACGCCCGGCATCTTCGGCTCGTCAATATAACGGGAATCGTCGAGAACCCATTCTGATGATCCAATCACATACGGCCGACCTGGATAAGCAAACCGATTTTCGGGATCCACGGCGTAGACTCTCGCCTTGATTTCTTCGGGCGTGAGCTTTGTCATGCGGCTTTCACCCGCAGGAACCGCATCCTCTGTCGTGTCTGTTGCGGAATTCTTTGATCCCGCTGCACTCGTCGCCGCCCCGGCGGAAAGAGTCAGAGCACAGACTTCTTTGGGATTCAGAGGTTGACCCGTGATGGGGCAAATCACCGGTGGGTTTGTTGCTGATGCCTGCTGCTGCCCGGCTGGTGATTGCAACGCTGTTGTCGACTTGTGGGACGTCAGATGCGTTGAGATCAGGTAAATGGAGTGACATGACATCAGCACCATGGCAAGGATTGCCAGTCGCTTCATTGTAATTGCTCGCCAAGATTTCCCCGGTTGCCTGATCGCCAAAATGCGTACTCAAACATACGTGAAGATCCGAAAGCCGTCACAGATTCCTGGCCCTGCAGGCTGTTTTAGGGGACCTCGCGGGAGGTTTCCGGCGGAGGAGTTCCCCGCCACGCAATCAACTCAGTGTGCAAAGAGGCGATACGTCAGACCGGAATTCCTCAGTCTGGAAACCGCGTACGGCATGGGGGAATACAAGCACAGGGTAGCAATCCTGCGGATGGGCATGTCTCGCTTCAACAGACACTGTCCAGTATCAGCCAGCTCTGCAATGTCGCGCCGCGTCATCCCGCCAAGTGCTATGAATACGAGCCGACAATAGACCACGACAAACAATTGTCCTTCGAGTAATCAATTGCGCGAAATAGAAACCCTGGGACTCGAACCTGTCAGGCTCAATCGCCACATCGTCGACGTCGATCAGAGGCCGCTCACTTTCGCACAAGCGGCGACACGCACTTCATTTCGCAGAGAGCCCAGCAAAAAGGCCTGACAGAGAATAATTCTCTGCCAGGCCTTCAGGGGTCGACACAGTTCGATGACTAGTGACGTGACTGCAGACTACGGACTGCAGACTACGGAAACAGGTTCTGAGTCTGTTGTGGAGCCTGTGTGGGCAACAGTCTGGTATCCAGATTGAACATCATTCGCATATCTTCATGCTCAACAGTATGGCAGTGACTGACAAAACTACCGATCCATGTTAAGAGCTTCACAAAGACTTCGACTTCATCTCCCGATCCCAGGATCACCGTGTCCTGCTTGAATTGATCGCGAGGGGACGGGGGCCGGCCATTGATCCGCTGCACCATCTGCGTCGTACTGTGCACATGGATCGGATGCCACCAACCACCAGTGTTGTTACGGATGATCCAGCGTTCTGTTGTTCCGAGCGTTGGGGTCAGGTTTCCGACGTTGGTATCATAAAAGACGTCATTGACCTTCCATGCTCCATTACTGCGATGCCAGGAGATAATCTGTGTCTTCACAACCTCTTCGGCCAGGAAAGGTTTATGGGGGCGCAGTACGGTATCCAAAGTGATCGCCAGGTCCGGACGGCCGCCATGAACAGGTTCATCCGAAATGATAAACTTGACCAGACGTTCTCCGGCTTCACCGTCCTCCAGGATTGTGCCGTTATCCCGCAACAGACTGATGTCGGCAGTGCCACGAGGCCCACGACCGTCGATCTGCGGCAGAATATTCTCCAGATAGACTTCACGAATTCCTCGAGCTGCTAAAGCGCCAAAGTCCACAATCAGGTCGCAGCGTGTCGCCGAACTCTGAAGGGTGAAGTCCTGCACAATTGGTTTTGGATACAAGGACGAGTCCAGGCCAATCATCCAGAACGGCTGTGCCATTTTGTGATCTTCGGTCCGCAGCTGCAGGGCCCAGACGCGTGCATTGCCGGCTCCCAGAATGTTGAATCGATACTTGCGTTTCTCCACTGTGCATCGTGGGTTGGCAATTCCATTCACTGTCATCACGTCACCCATCTGCCCGTCGTGGCTCAGAGTGTCATAGAAGATCGTGCCATCCGGGTTGAAGACTTTGTCTCCAAGGGCCAGCAGCTGATGATACTTGTTGAAGTCAGTCTCCGGGCCGCCACGCTTGGCAGGATCAAAATCCAAAGACTGTGCGACACCCGCGGCATCCTCACCAATTTTTGGATAGACACTGGGCAGGATATTCTTCCGCATCAACTCTTCAGAGATATTGTCTGACAGGTGATAGAAGCCCGCCAACCCGGAGTAAACTGCCGGGCCGGTTTCATCCATTCCATGGTCGTGATACCACAACTGGTCCCCGGTGTCGGTATAATCAAACGCGTCGCCGGCCAGACCACCAAGGGGGCCAAGGACGCGTTGAACTCGAGCTGGATTGCCGTCGGCTTCTGTCGGCCATCCACCGGGCGGATCGTCGCCTTTCGGAGCAGGGCCGGGTTTGGACTGATAGATGGGAATTCCCAGAGCGGCGGCTGCCGTCATGTAGTCCTCACCGGTCTCCCCCGTACGTTGCAGAATGTCGAGGTTGCGATCCTTAACACGTGGAGGAATGTTGGGGTAGTAGTAGTCTCGAGCTTCGCCAGGTTTCACTGTGAAGTGAGGCGATCCGTCAGAATGCGACGGAGAGTGTCCACCGTGCAAATGTGTCGATCGATCGTGAGGCAGAGTGTTGATATTGCGAACCACAAAGGGTTCTTGAAGCCGCGCGAAGAACGTAGGGCCCGGCACACTGCCATTATATCCCCATAACGGCGTCTTAATTCCGACACCCAGAACGTCGGCTTCCACGGCATTGATGGTCAGATCAAAAAACTGTGTGGGATGAAGGTCCCAGTCCGCTGGATGTTGCCAATACTCCGGCGCGATTCCGTGCTTGACCTGTCCGACTCCAATCTGTCCCCACGCGTCCGGGCTGTAGTTGCGGCGTAATTCTTCGGTGTTCAGAGGAACGCTGCTGACTGCTGTGGGCCGCATAACGGCCAACGCGGGCATTTCACGTACAAACTTGGGAAACTCAATTGCTGTTCCACCATTGCGCAGCGCGGGATGCATGACGGCAGATCCTGTCGCTGTGGATGGAATCGGGAAATCGCCTACCTCGCGACCATTCGCGGGTGTGGCTGGACCTGATGTACCAGCCCAAACACCATCGGTATGTGCCGCGATATGGTCGAAGTGACCAATAACCCACACGGCTCTGACAATTTCCTGCGACGCTTTTTCCTGGTCCCTCGTAATGGGAGGAGTCGGATCAGATGCGACCGACGGTTTTAATGGGTTCGTTGGTAAGTTCAGGAAGTTCGAGAACTTGCCTCGCGCCTGACGGGAGATAAAACCGGCAACATCAGCACTCGCCACAGCTGTCGTTCCGCCCGTTGTTCCGCTTGTTGTTGAAGCTGTCGTTGAGGGCAGTTGGGCCATCAGCGATTGGACCACTTCCGCTGAACCAGGCGCTGTACCGTTAGTCCCAAACAGAGTCCCGTGTACCGTCTCACGTTCCTGCTTCTGCTGAGTTTCGAGCTTTTTGCGATCGTTCTCATGACGAGCGAGAGCCGTTTTGAATTCGGCCAGCACATCGTCCCGTCGAGCCTGATCCAGCTCCGGAGCCTGGACTCGCTTCTGCAGGTCTGCAATCTCTTCCTGATGCAACTCCTGAAGATCTTTCCATTCCTTCAAATGGATCTTCTGAAGTTCAGTCGCCACGGCCTGCTTCTCAGCATTCGTCGCCGTCTGAACCGACGTTGGGGATGTCATCGTCCCTGAAGGAGTATTCGCCGTTGGTTTCGGCAGGTTGCCCATGACAGTTTCGGCGATCACGATCCCGGATCGCTTGAGGCGAAGCACTTTTCCGGCGAAAGCTTTTGCCGTTGCGTCATCGAACCTCGCTGAAACGCGTGTCCCTGGACCACCGGTTCCTTCAACAACAAACGTGAACCCGGATTTGAGTTCTGTTTCCTTTCCGTTGTCATCGACGGAAAAGACCGACATACCTGTGGTTCGTTTCTCATCGAATCCAAACGACGACGACACAAAACACACTAACAAAGCCCATGTCACAAGCTGCCGCAGCAACTTATGACTCCACATCATTGTTTTCACAGTAAAGCTCCACAAAAAACATCAGAAAGTAGAGCCCATTTCGAAAGCTATTTCGGTCGCGGAATTCGTAAGAACTCCGTGCGTTTCCAGAAGCCTTACGACTTCTGCAATAGATTTGGAAACCGACTCTGATGATGCCCGCACATGTCTACGCAACATCTCTCGGGCCACGCCAAATTACTTTTCCACGACGCCACATCGTTTTAGTGATTCTGGATGACCGACTCGAAATAGGGAGAGCCGAGTGCAGTAGTAGCAAAGATTTCATTTACACCAGCCGTTTGCGGCGGTGGACAAGAATGTTGATGACAAATAGAAAAAACCTGGCAGTCATCAAAACGGACGGCTCAACACCTTCCACTGAAATGTATGAAATGAATCAAACGATTTAGATTTGCTGTTTGATTCGGATCAGGCCTTCAACGGCGATTGCTGACAGGCTAGTCTCTGATGAAAAACAGCGAAGTCCGATTTGATTTCTCGGAACGACATTACCTCAGAATGCGATGATCCTGCACGAGTGTTATCCGGACCTGGAACGCCGATGCTGGATTAACGAGCAGGCCTACAATGAAAAAGCTCGGGCAGAGCAAGCTCCGCCCGAGCATCTTGGGTTATCGTCCAGTGAGATCCAGAGCCTGTTTAAGTGTTATGGAAACAGGTTCTGAGTCTGCTGTGGAGCTTCTGTTGGCAGAAGTCTTGGGTCCATGTTGAACATCATTCGCATGTCTTCATGTTCCAGGGTGTGGCAGTGAAGAACAAAGCCGCCGATCCATGTTCTGAACTTCATGAACATTTCCACTTCGTCGCCTGACCCCAATATCGTCGTATCCTGATTGAATTGGTCCACAAGGGCTGGTGTCTGGCCATTAATCTTTTGCCACTGATGACCCTCCATGTGCATATGAATCGGATGCCACCAGCCGCCCGCATTGTTCCGCAAAATCCAGCGTTCAGCAGTGCCGGTCGTCGGAGTGACGTTGGCTACACCGGTGTCATAAAACACGTCGTTGATTTTCCAGGCTCCCTGCTGACGGTGGAAAGAAACGATTCTGGTTTTAACAATCTCTTCGGGAAGGATGCGGTGGTGAGGTCTTAATTCTGTGTCCATCGTGATTGCGAGGTCCGGCTTGCCACCATGCACAGGTTCATCGGTGATGATGAACTTCATGATCTGCTCGCCCGCTTCGCCATCTTTCAGGATCGTGCCGTCGCCCAGCAACTGGTTGATGTCAGCTGTCCCGCGTGGTCCACGGCCGTCGATCTGGGGAAGAATGTTTTCCAGATACACTTCTCGAATTCCACGGTCGGCCAATTCCTTGAAGTCAACAATGAAATCTACACGTTTGGCCGATGACTGAAGGCTAAAGTCCTGAAGAATTGGTTTTGGGTACAGCCATGTATCAAAGCCGATCAACATAAATGGCGTCGCCATTTTATGATCAGCCGTTCGCAGTTGCATCGCAAACACGCGAGCGTTGGCATGATTAAGCACAGAGAATCGATACTTGCGTTTCTCAACCGTGTACTTCGGATTCGCAATACCATTCACGACCATGACATCACCCATCTGGCCATCGTGGCTGAGGGTGTCGTAGAACAAGGTTCCGTCCGGATTGAAGACCTTATCGCCGATGCAAAGGTGCACAAAGTACGTGTTATAGTCGGTCTCGGGACCTGCACGCTTGGCGATGTCAAAGTCCAGGGCCTGAGCAACTCCATTGGCGTCCTCACCGATCTTTGGATAGACGGAGGGAAGAATATTCTTCCGCATCAGCTCCTCGGAGAGATGATCCGACAAGTGATATACACCCGCTAAACCAGAGTAGGCCGCCGGCCCGGTTTCATCCATACCATGGTCGTGATACCACAGAGTGTCAGACGATTCCGCAACGTCAAAGGTATCGCCAGCAACACCCCCAAGAGGTCCCAGGACTCGTTGGATACGAGCTGGATTTCCGTCAGCTTCCGTCGGCCATCCACCCGGAGGATCGTCACCCTGTGGTGCTGGACCTTCCTTGGAAATGTAGATGGGGATATTCAGAGCCGCCGCCGCGGTCATGTAATCTTCACCGGTCTGAGCGGTCCGCTCAAGAATGTCCAGATTTCGGTCACGAACTCGGGGAGAAATGTTCGGATAGTAATAGTCTCGTGCACTGCCAGGAGTGATCGTGAAGTGAGGAGACCCGTCGGAGTGCGAAGGCGAATGTCCGCCATGCAGGTGGGTCGAGCGATCGTGAGGCAGATTGTTGATGTTTCGGACAACAAATGGTTCATTCTCGCGGCCAAAGAATGCGTCGCCGGGAACATTTCCGTTATAGCCCCACAGAGGCGTCATGATGCCCACGCCCAGAACGTCGGAAAGCACTGGTTTGATCGAGAGTTCATAGAAGTGAGTTGGGTGCGCATCCCAGTCTGCCGGGTGCTGCCAGTATTCCGGAGCAATCCCATGCTTGACCTGGCCAACACCAATTTGCCCCCACGCGGCTGGACTATAACCGCGACGCAGTTCTTCCGTGTTCAGTGCAGTCGGGCTCACGTCGACCGGGCGTGCGACCACCATCGGTGGAACTTCACGCACGAACTTTGGAAACTCGATGGCCGTTCCTCCGTTGCGAAGAGCCGGGTGCATGATTGTTGATCCCGTTGCTGTGGACGGAATTGGGAAGTCCGAGACCTGTCGGCCAGCGGCTGGAGTGGCCGCGCCCGTGGCACCCGCCCACACACCGTCGGTGTGCTGAGCGATATGCTGGAAGTGACCGATGACCCACACAGCTCGGACAATTTCCTGAGCCGCATCTTCCTGAGCCCCGGTAATTGGAGGCGTCGGATCTGTTGCGACCGAAGGATTCAGTGGGTTTGTTGGCAACGTCAGGAAGTTTGAAAACTTACCACGAGTTGCACTCGCGACCGAACCGGCAACATCAGTTGCAGCTCCGCCGGTTGTTGTGCCGCCGCCAGTCGTTGTACCACCACCAGTCGCTGTACCACCACCAGTCGCTGTACCACCACCAGCTGTACCACCACCAGCTGTACCACCGCCAGTTGTTGTGCCACCAGCAGTCGATGTGCCGCCGCCTGTTGTTGGCCGCGAGCTGGCTGGCAATTGAGCAATCATCGCCTGAATATCGGCATTGTTGCCTGGGGCCTGACCATTGGCACCGAACAGAGTTGCGAGAACATTATCACGTTCCTGCTTCTGCTGGGTTTCGAGATCCTTGCGATCGTTCTCGTGGCGAGCGAGTGCGGTTTTGAATTCGGCCAGTACATCATCCCGCCGAGCCTGATCAAGCTGAGGAGCCTGGACCCGCTTCTGCAGGTCACCAATCTCTTCCTGATGAAGTTCCTGAAGATCTTTCCATTCCTTCAAATGGATCTTCTGAAGCTCAGAAGCGACAGCCTGCTTTTCCGCATTGGTTGCGGTCTGCACTGACGTTGGTTGTGTTGTATTCCCGGCTGGGGTATTCGTCGGCGTATTGGCCGGTGTCTCGGGCAGGTTGCCCATGACAGTTTCGGCAATCACGACCCCGGATCGCTTCAGTCGAAGGACTTTTCCTGACAGTGATTTGGCTGTTGCGTCATCAAATTTCGCGGAGACTCTGGTACCAGGACCACCAGTGCCCTCAACAACAAACGCGAAGCCCGTTTTGAGCTCAGTTTCTTTGCCCTTGTCATCGACGGAAAACACCGTCATGCCGGTCGTTCGTTTGTCATCGAAACCAAACGACGACGAAACAAAACACACTAACAAAGCCCATGTCACAAGCTGCCGCAGCAACTTCCGACTCCACATGGTAGTTCGCACCTTAACTCTCCCTTTTGCACCTTAGAAATGATTCCACACTGCAAGTGTCGCTCGATTACGGCAGTTTGCAGGATCAGTCTTCGAGACCAGGACGGCACCACACCATCCGCGGAATCGATTAAACTGTTCCCATGCTTGATTGCACGACTTCAGTCAGACGGATTGCAGTCCGTGTCAGCGCGTTGAAATTCACACTCCGGCTCACAAGCCTCATGAGAAATGCACTGGAATCACTTTTGACAGCAGCCGCTGAAAGATGGAAAAGGCAACTTGGAGAAGGGGCGTCTTCAAATGTGCTCATGGCCATGGTGGCCGATGAACAGATACCTTTGCCTCGGATCTTTGCTGCTCTGTGCAACCACTAAGAACAACTCAACCCGTAACAACCATCTATGGCTATGGGTGCATCATTGCCCTGAAAGAGATTCTGTCCGTCATGTTTCTTGAGAGAATCAAATCAAGAAACGCGGTCATGGAATGACGCTGAGGTAAAATGCAAATAGACGAAATGCAGGTGTCCGGATTTCCCTATTCTCTTGCTCGGGTTTCCTCAGGAGTACCTTCCACTTCTCAAAGTGGTTGGAATCCCCTTACGGTCACCTGACGCGAAAGAAACGGAAAATTCGGCCTGATTTCGTGGGCGTTAGAAAGGCCGTGGCTGTTAGCAGACTCCTGGTCTGGGGCAGCACGGGCTATGCCGGGATGCATATCACCTATATAGAAGAGAGAGAAAGTCGCGGTGTTGCCGCGGAGTAGAAGTACCCGAGCAGTGAAGTCACTGCTCGGGCATCGAAAAGGTTGTGAACTGTGCAAGGTTCACAGACTGACGGCATCCCGTGAGAAGCAAACATGAAGTTTGCTGTGGTGTCTCAGCAGGTATTCGTCAGGGGTTAAGGAGTCATCAAGAGAGAAGTTATCAAATTGACAGGTAAGGACGTTTGTAAGTCTCGGCTTCCATTGAGGATGCTGGGGCAGAGCAAGCTCCGCCCCAGCGTTTCGGGTTATCATCCAGCTAAATCCCGAGTCTGTTCCTATCTTATGGGAACAGATTCTGAGACTGCTGTGGAGCTTCTGTTGGCAGAAGTCTTGGGTCCATGTTGAACATCATTCGCATGTCTTCATGTTCCAGGTTATGACAGTGGAACACAAAGCCGCCGATCCATGTTCTGAACTTCATGAACATTTCGACTTCGTCACCTGAGCCGAGAATGGTCGTATCCTGCTTGAATTGATCCTGCAGGGCCGGTGCCTGGCCATTAATCTTTTGCCACTGATGAGCTTCCAGGTGAATGTGAACCGGATGCCACCAGCCACCGCCGTTGTTCCGCAGAATCCAGCGTTCGGCACTGCCGACAGTTGGAGTCACATTACCAACGTTAGTGTCATAGAACACATCGTTGATTTTCCATGCACCCTGCTGGCGGTGGAAGGAGATCACGCGAGTCTTCACGACTTCCTCAGGCAGAATCTTGCGATGTGGTCGCAGTTCCGTGTCCATCGTGATCGCCAGATCCGGCTTGCCACCATGGACAGGTTCATCAGTGATGATGAACTTCATGATCTGTTCGCCAGCTTCGCCGTCTTTTAGAACGGTGCCGTTACCGAGCAGCTGGCTGATGTCAGACGTCCCTCGTGGTCCACGGCCGTCGATCTGGGGCAGGATGTTTTCCAGGTACACTTCACGAATTCCACGGTCGGCCAGCTCCTTGAAGTCAACAATCACGTCCACGCGTTTTGCTGGCGACTGAAGCGTAAAGTCCTGTGTAATTGGCTTCGGGTAAAGCCAAGTGTCGTAACCGATCTTCATAAATGGCTGGGCCATTCGATGATCCGCGGTTCGCAACTGCATTGCGAAAACGCGGGCATTACTGTGAGCCAGGATGGAGAAGCGGTACTTGCGTTTTTCAACGGTGAACTTTGGATTTGCAATACCGTTGACAACCATAACGTCACCCATCTGGCCGTCGTGGCTGAGGGTGTCGTAGAACAAGGTTCCATCCGGATTGAAAACCTTATCGCCGATGCAAAGATGCACAAAGTACTTGTTGTAGTCGGTTTCAGGACCACCACGTTTTGTGGGATCAAAGTCCAGGGCCTGAGCGACTCCATTGGCGTCTTCACCGATCCGCGGGTAAATGGACGGCAGAATATTCTTCCGCATCAGCTCTTCGACGATATGGTCACTGGAAAAGTAAACACCAGCCAGACCGGAGTAAGCCGCCGGGCCAGTTTCATCCATACCATGGTCGTGATACCACTGCGTGTCAGAAGACTCTGAGTGATCAAACTCATCGCCAGCGATACCACC
>Ga0255095_1000044_pt1 | contig 82177 bp, 46 predicted proteins | sample Colum_Law_RepC_8_2_FD_188435 | JGI IMG/M metagenome (GOLD analysis project Ga0255095, IMG submission 188435) | Freshwater microbial communities from Columbia River, Oregon, United States - Colum_Law_RepC_8d | ecosystem: Environmental > Aquatic > Freshwater > River | place: USA: Oregon...
CGATCCACGCCTGCCCGAATCAAAGCGTCAGGAAGTGATCGAAGCGACCTTGCGAAAGCGTCTTCCCAAGTACGTTGAAGATGAACTGATCGTTCAGGCTCTTGAGAAGAAGATTCCCGAGGACAAACGGGATGCGATCAAAGAGACATTGGAACCGCAGTTCCAAAAGGTGATTGCTGGTATCAAAGAAAAAGAGGGATTTGTCACTGACCAGCAACTTGATGAGCGACTGGCGAAAGAAGGAATCTCAGTCGATGCACTTCGCGATAATTTCCTGCGAATGCAGATGGTAGAAGGCTACATCGGAACCTCGATCAAAGTTCCGGAAACGATCGATCGAGAAGTCCTCGTGAGCTACTATCAGGAGCACATCAACGACTACAAGCCCGTTGAAGAAGTTCGCTTTGCCGAAATCGTCATTCGTTTCCGCGATCACGGAGGTCGTGAGGGTGCCGAACAGGCCATGACGAATGTTGTCACTCAACTCCAGAGTGGCAAAGACTTTGGTGATGTCGCTCAGGCTTTGTCAGATACGATGACCGCTGAAAAACGCGGGGAGATCGGCTGGATTAAACGCGGCTCTTTGACAGACAAAGCTCTCGAAGACATGCTGTTCGAAATGCCGGACGGAGAAATCTCCAGCGTGCAGGTGCGCAGTGATCGCTTTGAAGTATACAAGGTGATTGATCATCGAGACCCTGGCACAATTCCCTTCCAGGAAGTCCAGAAGGAAATTGAAACGACGCTGCTGAACGAGATGAAACTGGAAGCTCGCCAAAAGGTTCGCAGGGACATCCGCGAAAAGGGAAATGTAAACACGATCTTCGGTGAGAGCTTCGAAAAAGAGTTCCGAGACGCCAGCAAGCTTTGATCATCGCGACTCAGAGCATTTCGCGACTAAACCACCATCCCGACTCAAAGCGCTCTGTCACATTGCAAAACTGACTTGCGGCTGCCCTTCGAACATTCGTATCGCGTTGGAAATGCATAAGCCTTGCCATTCAAGCCCCATGCTGGCTCACTTCGCAAGGTTAACTCGCACCAGTTCCTTGTCATTGCGAGCAAACACGCTCTTCATTGCAAAAGCCGGATGCGACCAAATCGTCATTCGACGCTGGACCGGACGAGTGGGCTCGACGAGTTTCGCACGGCTAATCTCTTCGTAGCCACTGTCAGACAAATTCGCGATGATCAGATCGCCCTGCTCGTTGTGCAGAAAATAGCGATCTCCCTGAGGCACGATGAACGCATTCCACCAGCGGCCACTGCCAGTTGCCTCCAGAGATTCCCAGACGCGACTTCCATCATCCGTCTTCAGACATCGCAACTGACCATAGCTGCAGACGCCAAAAATGTTCTTATCAAGCACAACCGGGGTCGGCATGATCGAATGCAGCTTGTCAGTCTGCTGCTCATTTACGCCATTGCCCTTCCACAATAACTCCGCCTTATCCGCGCCGACTTTCAGCATGCGTGGGCCTTCATAGAACGACGTCAGAAACAAGCGATCATCCAGCTTGCGAGGCATGGGAATCGTCAGGCCGGCTTTGATGTCCCATGGCATTTCCCACAGCACTGTACCGGTTTCCGGATCCAGCGAAGAAACGGCTGATGGATGCCAGATGATCAGTTGGCGTCGGCCGCCGAATTCATAAATCACCGGCGGACAATATCCTGTGCCGGGATCATTCAACGATCTCCAGATCTCCTTGCCGGAAACCTTATCGAAGCAGATCACAAGTCCATCTTTCACACCACCGACAAGCGTAATCAGCTTGTTGCCATCCACAAGAGGCGAAGATGCCATGCCCCAGATGGGCAGCTCAGTACCATAGTCTTTTGGGAAGTTCTTCTGCCACAGGATCGTCCCATCGACCACGTTCATGCAAAACATGTCGCCCTGAGTTCCGATGAAGTAGACTCGATCTTCATCAACAACAGGAGTTGCCCTGGGGCCTGCGGGATAGCTGACGGTGTAGCGAGTAAAGTACTGATGCTTCCAAAGTTCTTTTCCAGTCTCCGCATCGAAGCACAGCAACCGCTCGAATTCACCATCCACAATACGATCCGTCAGGAAGACTCGTCCATTCGCAACGGCTGGCCCCGAATAACCTTCTGCCACAGGAGCAGACCAGACGCGCGGCATCAATCCGGAGGTTTCGAACTTGTCGACGATGCCTTCTTCATGCCAGACGCAGTCACGTTTGGGGCCACCCCACTGAGGCCAGTCGTCTGCGTGCGCGGACGCTGGAGGGACCAACAAACCCGCAAGAATGGCAATAACAACGTGGCCGAGATGCCAGGAGCGTATTGATGTCATGACTTAATTATCCTTCTTCATGGATGTTGTCTGGCACCAAAACATGCCGGACATATGATCCGCTAACGATGTATGTTAATCGTCACGACCATGGATGTCATTGAATTCACATCTATCACCAACGAGAAGCATCACTGGTGATCTGTTAACCTCTCACCAACTCCGCCACATGCTTCCCAATATTCAGCGATGCTGTTGCCGCCGGGGACGGTGCGTTACACACATTGACGACTCGTTCATGCCGCAGGATGACAAAATCGTCGACCAGTTTGCCATCGAGCCCCAATGCCTGAGCACGAACTCCGGCGGGTGCGGCCTCCAGATGTTCTGAACGGATCTCCGGAACTAACTGCTGCAAAGCTTTAACGAAGGCGGCTTTCGAGAGTGACCGCCAGACTTCTCCCAGCCCGGTCTTCCAGTTCTTTGATGCCAAACGCCAGAAGCCGGGATAAGTTAACGACTCCCATAGATCACGAGCGTTCATTGTGCCCCAGTCGTACCCTTCGCGAGCCATCGCGAACACGGCGTTCGGACCACACTCGACTCCGCCATGGACCATCCGCGTAAAATGGACGCCGAGAAACGGAAAACGAGGATCAGGAACCGGATAGATCAAGGTCCGGCAAAGATACTCGGCTGCTGGCTTCAGTTCAAAATACTCTCCGCGAAAGGGAACGACCAGCTCCTTCATCGGCAGTCCGCTTTGGCGAGCAACCCGGTCGCTGTGCAAACCGGCACAATTGATAACCTGCCGGGCTTCCACAATGCCCGTGGACGTATTGACTCTTACGGAATCCGTTCTCTGCTCCATCGACTCTACGCGAGCATTCAGAAAGATCTCTGCTCCGGACGCTCTTAATAGCTCGGCCAGTTTCTGGCAGACTCCGGGATAGTCGACGATCCCCGATTCCGGCACATGAATCGCCCGAATGCCGGCACAGTGAGGCTCCAGTTCCAGCAGCCGACTGCGATCAATGATCTGGCAATCGACACCGTTCTGTTGTCCACGGTCGTAGATCGTCTGCAGTTGTGGCATTTGGCTTTCCTGCGTGGCAACAATCACTTTGCCCGTTCGCTTCCAGGCGATCTGATGCTCCATGCAGAACTGCTCCAAAAGCAGTTTGCCCTCACGACAATTGCGTGCTCGCAGCGAACCCGGACGATAATAGATGCCAGAATGGATAACGCCCGAGTTACGTCCGGTCTGATGAAATGCGAGCGTCGACTCCTTCTCGATCACCACAACTTTCCAGTCAGGCTTCAGTCGCGTCAACTGCCACGCGGTCGCCAGTCCGACGATACCTCCACCAATGATCGCCGCGTCAAATAATGCCATGAATGCGTTTCCTGATAAATCGACATTCCTCAACCAAACGGCTACGGAAACCGGACTGTCGCAATGTCGCCCGCAAAACAATCCTCAGGCCGACTAACTCGCATCCGGTTTCCGATCGCCAGGGTCTTCTCGTGATGCAAGTTGCTGAATCAGTTCTGTTTGAATCTGCTGAATCTCCAGAAGTCGCTGCCACTGATGCGTTAACAACATATCGAGCTTCGAATGCAGTTGACGGATTTCGAGTTCAGCTTTCAGGTTGACTCGATAGTCATGCTCGGCTCGAACTCGATCTTTGGATTCCTGACGGTTCTGACTCATCATAATGACCGGAGCTTGAACAGATGCGAGACAGGACAGGATAAGATTCAACAGGATGAAAGGAAACGGATCGACAGGTTTCCCGAATGCCGACAAGCTGTTGAAAGCAATCCACACGAACATCGCGAATCCAAACGCGATCAGAAATGACCAGCTTCCGCCGAAACTGGCGATGCGATCTGCCAAACGTTCTCCGAAACTGCGTGACGCCTCAATTTCGGCATTCGTGTTTTCGGAGATCAACTCCTGATCTGCCAGACTCTTCAGAACGTCGTTCTCGAGCGAAGTAAGCTCCCCCTTTTCCACCTCCAGAATCTGTGCAACATACTGGGAGCGGAACTGGTTCAGATCGTCGAGGCAAATAAAACTCTGGTCATTCCATTCCGGGTGATTGCCCTGAATCAGTTTCGCAATCGCCGTTCTCACCAGATTCCCCGGGACCAGATGGCGTTTCGATTTCCCGCAAATCAGGCAGCAGTTCTGGTCACTCATGGGCATATTCTCCTGAAAAATTGAGCCAGCTTGAATTCGGCATCGGGGGAGTATACCGAATCTTCGGTTCGCAAGCGTGAAGGCTCGTGAATGTCTTTTTTCAGGCAAATCGCTGCGTATCCGCCCGACCATTTCTCACTTCTCATGTTGGGCCTTGCAACTCTTTACGTCGCAGGTGGATTGTCGTTCGAACTTGGGTTATGTTGTGGCACTCCGTGAAAAGTGATGCTCCGAAAATCAGGGGTTTTCACGGCCGTTCGACATCGTCGATACAGTCTTTTGTGGTTCGAGAATTCATGCCTACAATTAAAAAGCTGCTGGTTGCTAATCGTTCTGAAATCGCTATTCGAGTGTTTCGAAGTGCTACAGAACTCGGAATTCGCACGGTTGCGATCTATTCTCATGAAGACCGGTACGCTTTGCATCGATTCAAAGCGGACGAAGCTTATCGCATTGGCAAACCGGGCGAACCGATTCGCTCGTACCTGGACATCCCGGCCATCGTCGCACTCGCCAAAGAAATTGGTGTCGATGCGATCCATCCAGGCTATGGATTCCTTTCTGAACGCCCCGAATTCGCTCGGGCCTGCGAAGAAGCCGGCATCAAGTTCGTTGGGCCGTCCGTCGATTGCCTCGAATCACTCGGCGACAAGACCGCCGCAAGAAGTATTGCGATGCAGGCGAATGTTCCCGTGCTGGGCGGAACAAAGGATTCGATCGAATCCGTCTCCGAAGCCCGAGCCAAAGCCACTGAAATTGGCTTCCCGGTCATGATCAAGGCCGCCAAAGGTGGCGGCGGACGTGGTATGCGTGCCGTCAAGACCGTCGCCGATTTTGATCAGGCCTTCGAGTCAGCTCGGAATGAAGCCCGAACCGCCTTCGGTTGCGCGGACGTGTTTATCGAGAAATTCATCGCCCGTGCCAAGCATATCGAAGTGCAACTGCTGGGTGACGAACACGGCAACCTCGTGCATCTGTTTGAACGTGACTGTTCCGTTCAGCGTCGGCATCAGAAAGTCGTTGAATTGGCTCCGGCTCCGAATCTGTCGGTGGCTCTGAGAGACGGCATTTTGGATGCCGCCGTGAAGATTGGTAAAGCGGTCAATTACTCGTGTGCCGGAACCGTCGAGTTCCTGGTCGACGTCGATGCTGAAAAGTTTTACTTCATCGAAGTGAATCCTCGTATTCAGGTCGAGCACACGGTGACGGAAGAGATCACCAACATCGATATCGTGAAGTGCCAGATCCTGGTTGCTCAGGGAATGAAACTGGCCGACGAAGAAATCGGTCTGGGAGATCAGAAGGAAATCAAGACCAACGGATTCGCAGTTCAATGCCGCGTCACAACGGAAGACCCGGCCAACAATTTCATGCCGGACTACGGCCGCGTGACACATTACCGTTCATCCGGCGGCATGGGCATTCGGCTCGACGCCGGCAGCGCGTTTTCAGGTGCGGTGGTGAATCCGTTTTATGATTCGCTGCTGACCAAAGTGACAACTCGCGGACGTCGCTTTATCGACGCGATCCATCGCATGGACCGTACGCTGAAGGAATTCCGTATTCGCGGCGTGAAGACCAACATTCCGTTCCTTGCCAAGGTGATGAATCACCCGACATTTGTTAACGGTGACTGCACGACTCGATTTATCGATGAGACTCCGGAGCTGTTCCAGTTTGATGTTCGCAAGAACCGTGCGACTCGACTGCTGTCCTTCCTTGCCGAGACCATCGTGAACGGTAACAGTCTCGTGAAAGGGCGACCAAAATCGCTGCGAACCGAGGCTGCACCGGTCCCTGCCGTACCGCGTGGAGTTGCACCGCCAAAGGGAACCCGCGATAAGCTCAAGGAGCTGGGAGCAACGGGCTTCGCAAAGTGGGTGACCGAGCAGAAGCAACTGCTGATTACAGACACGACCTTCCGCGATGCTCATCAGTCTCTGCTGGCGACTCGCATGAGAACCTTCGATTTGCTGGAGGTTTCCGACGCCTATGCCCATCATTGTTCCAACATGTTCAGTCTGGAAATGTGGGGCGGTGCGACGTTTGATACGACGATGCGTTTCCTGAAGGAATGCCCGTGGCAGCGACTTGTTCAGATGCGTGAACGAGTTCCCAATATTCTGTTCCAGATGCTGCTGCGTTCTTCCAATGCGGTCGGCTACACAAACTATCCTGATAACATCGTGCAGGTCTTCGTCAAAGAAGCGGCCGATGCGGGGATTGATGTCTTCCGAGTCTTCGATTGCCTCAACTGGCTGCCGAACATGGGCGTCGCGATGGATGCGATCGTCAACACTGGGGCGATCTGCGAAGCCGCGATCTGCTACACCGGGGATATCACCAACCCAAAACGTAACAAGTACAACTTGAAGTACTATGTCGATCTGGCCAAGCAACTGGAGAAGATGGGTGCTCATATCCTGGCGATCAAGGATATGGCGGGCCTGTGTAAGCCAGCCGCGGCGTCTCAGCTGATCAAAACGCTGAAACAGGAAATTGGGATTCCGATCCACTTCCATACTCACGATACCGCCGGAATTCAGGCGGCTTCAATTCTGGAAGGCAGCAAGGTTGGGCTCGACATCGCTGACGCAGCGATGGCTCCGATGTCCGGCGGAACTTCTCAGGTGAATCTGAACACGCTCGTGGAAATGATGCGGTTCGATGCACGAGATACTCAACTGGATTCGGATCGTCTGGATTCGATCGCCGAATACTGGCGCGCGACTCGGGACTTCTACACGCCATTCGAGAGCGTTGCCCTGGCCGCTACGGCCGACCTTTATCGTCATGAAATGCCGGGCGGTCAGTACACGAACCTCTTTGAACAGGCTCGTGCATTGGGTCTGGCCGATCGCTGGCCGGAAGCTTGCCGCATTTACGCCGAAGTGAATCAGTTGTTCGGTGACATCGTGAAGGTGACTCCAACCAGCAAGTCCGTCGGCGACATGGCGCTGTTCATGCTGGCCAACAACCTCACCTGTGAAGATGTGCTCAATCCGGATCGCGACATCGCGTTTCCGGGCAGCGTGATCGATCTGATCAGCGGCGGTATGGGCCAGCCGCCGGGTGGTTTTCCGGACGCCGTGAAGAAGCGGGTCCTGCTGGGCAAGAAAGAGTTCGTCGGACGCCCCGGGGAAACTCTGCCTCCGGCCGATATGGACGCTGCGAAGAAGAAGGTAGCCGAACTGATGGAGCGAGAACCCACGGGGCAGGAAGTGATCTCGTGGTTGTTGTACGAACGCGTCTATGAAGAGTTCGTGAAGCATCAACAGCAGTTCTCAGACGTCAGTATCTTCCCGACGCCGACATTCTTCTTTGGTCTGGAGACTGGCGAAGAAGTCACGATTGATATCGAGCCGGGGAAGACTCTGATCATCAAGCTGTTGACTGTCAGCGATGCTCATGCGGATGGAACTCGCACGGTCTTCTTCGAACTCAATGGTCAGCCTCGAGAAATCACCGTGGCCGACCATTCCGCCGAAGCGACCGGGGAAACCAGCATCAAGGCTGATCCTGCGATTTCAGGTCAGGTTGGAGCGACGATGCCCGGCATGGTCGTGACAGTGGCCGTGAAGGTCGGTGATCGAGTCAAGAAGGGCCAGAAACTGCTGGCTCTTGAAGCCATGAAGATGGAAACGATGATCAACGCAGAACTTGATGGCAAGATCGGCGATGTCCTCGTGCAACCAGGACGGCGAGTCGAAACCGGTGACCTGTTGATTGTTATTGAACCGGAATAGCCTGGGATTGCACAAGTTTGGGTCCGTTGTTTCGGGTTGTTTTTCGCAGCGTAGCCGCGACAGCATTTAGCCTCGGGCTTCAGCCTGGGGTGGGAGTCGAAAACATGATCCATCAGCCGTGAAACGGCGACAGTGATGGCTTCTTCAACGATATCAACACATTGCTGTCGCCGTTTTCACGGCTAAACGTTCATTTTCAAACGTCTTTCCCCAGGCTAAAGCCTCGGGCTAAATGCTGACGCCCCTTCGAGGCGAAATCAGAACGACAGTTGTCCCACTGAATCTTGTTGCAATAGGATGTTTTTCACACCGCTGGAAAAGCCCATTCTGATAAGTCGAGCCTAAGTCCATATCATTAGGGTTTACCCCGCTGGTTTACAGGCCTTTACACAACGCATACTCCACCGACGAAAGTAAGAAACTCCAATGAAAACCAATCCTGTCAAAGCGGCTTTGGCTGCCGGACAACCTCAGGTTGGAACCTGGTTGTCGTTTGGTGACGTCTTTACAGCCCGCTTGATGGCGAAGACCGGTTTTCCCTGGCTGACAGTCGATCTGGAACATTCTCCGATCGATTGGCAGATGGCTTCGATGATGTTTGCTGTCATCGCCGATGCGGGATGCGTGCCGCTGGCCCGTGTTCCTCGAGGTGACCATGATTTGATCAAGCGAGTTCTGGACGGCGGTGCCTTTGGAGTTGTTATTCCGATGGTGAATACCGTGGAGCAGGCGAAGATCGCAATCGCTGCGGCCAAGTATCCTCCCCAGGGAAATCGATCCATTGGGGGCAGCATTCCGGCTCAGAATTTTCAGACTCCAACCGGCGAATACTATCGTCGTGCGAATGACGAGATTCTGGTGATCCTGCAGACAGAATCACCTGAAGGCGTTGAGAATGCGGAAGCAATCTACAGCCTGCCGGGCGTCGATGCGATCTTCGTGGGACCAAACGATTTGTTCTGGCAAATGAAGAAGCCAGACGGCACCGAACCGACTCCGGAAGAGTTCGAAGCCATGCTGCAACGAGTACTGGCCGCGGGCAAGAAGACCGGCACTCCTGTCGGTATTCATTGCCAAAGCGTGACTGAGATTCAACACCGCATCAGCGAAGGCTGGCAGTTCCTGGCCTTGCAGAGCGAACTCAAGATGATGGTCACCAAGGCGCAGGAACTTGTTCAGCAACTCGGCCTGACCACCGCCGATGACTTGGTTCGATACTAACTGGCCGACGCCAGTTGCCCCCTCATCCGGCCTATCGGCCACCTTCTCCCCCGAGGGGAGAAGGGACTCTGTGTCAGACGGCATATCTCGATCGCAGAACTCAGTTCTGCGCGAGTGTCAGAAATAAATGGCGAATCTCGTCGTCAACTTCCGCTGGAGTGTTCGTCGTCTGAGAGATCTCATTTCGCAGCAGAGCACGATATCTCTTTCGCAGGCGATGTAACGAGACTCGGATCGCCTCGGGACTCATTTGCAGTGACTCCGCCGAGACCGTCAGCGAACCTTCATTCGCAGCGCCGCCCAGGTGTCCCACGAGAGCATCGAAGAGTGCATGTCGTTCCGTGGAGTAGTATTCTTCGCGAAGCTGCTGTAACACTCGATCAAGAACCGCGTGAGCCCATTGACGCTCAAACAAACTCTCTGCTGTCGCTGTGGTTGCAAGTTCCCGTGCCAGCCGCTGTTCGCCATGTTCATAATCGAGCGGCTGCAGGACAATCTGGCCACCTCGAACAACAGCGTTCTTTTTGTCTCGTTCGTTACTGGAAAAATTCCGAGCTGCCGCCAACAGAAACGAACGAAATCGACCGCGTTCCGGGCTCAGTTGAGCAAACGAATCTCGCAACAGCAGACTGGCGAGAAAGCCCTGTGTCCAGTCCTGTGCTTCATGAACATCACGAGTCTGCCGCCGCATAAACGCATAAACCGGAAGCCAGTAAGCCTGACAAAGCTCTTCCAGAGCGGCACGTGCGGGCGCTTCGTTCCCCTGAGTCGCCTGCTGAATCAGGCTCCAGCGAGTCGTCGCGAATCTTCGAGGCCGTGCATGTGAGGCAGCGGAGGATGTCATTTGACGAGAACCTTTCGCCGCCGCAAATTCAAAAAAACATGTAACGTTCGCTCGGAGACACTTCTTCTGATACTAGACGAGCCCGGGACTCACTGCAATAGGATCGCGTTTGTTTAACACGCCCCCTGAAGTAGGATAGGCACTCCTGCCCGTCGCCAAACCGCCAGACCAGTTAAACCGTCGGACAAGAATGTCCAACCTACGTTCGCCAGGATAAATCCCATGACAACCACCTGCCCAACCTGCAACGGCGAACTGCTCACCAGCAACGGCCAGACGTTTTGCCCGGCGTGTTTGATGCAGCAGGGCATGAAAAGCTCCACCTATGGCGGCGGGCCGCGAGTTGCCTGGAAGCCGCCGGAGATCGAACAGCTCACCGCCGCGTTTCCGCATCTCGAGATCCAGCAATTGCTGGGCGCTGGCGGCATGGGAGCGGTCTTCAGGGTTCGCCAGAAGGAACTCGATCGCATCGCCGCGTTAAAAGTGCTGCCTGGTGAGATGGCAGCCGACGCGGGATTCACCGAGCGATTCCTGCGAGAAGCTCGGCTGCTGGCATCGCTCAGTCATCCGCACATCGTCACCGTTTACGAATTCGGACAACGCGATGGCATCTACTTTCTGCTGATGGAATTCATCGACGGAGTGACACTGCGACAGGCTCTGCGTGCCGAACCGATCAAAAAGCTGGCCTCGAAGGAAACGCTCGCTATCGTTGGGCAATTGTGTGATGCGCTGCAGTTCGCTCATGACGAAGGCGTTGTCCATCGCGACATCAAGCCGGAAAACATCCTGATCGACAAACGCGGCCGAGTCAAAATCGCCGACTTCGGACTGGCGAGGTTGCTCGGTCAGTCGCCCACGATGCCAACTCTGACGAGAACTCATCAACTGATGGGCACCCCGGCCTACATGGCCCCCGAACAAATAGAAGGCTTACCGGGCATCGATCATCGAGCCGACATTTATTCCATGGGCGTCGTCTTCTACGAACTGCTCACCGGCGAGTTACCGCTGGGGCGATTCTCACCACCGTCCGAACGAGCCGAAACCGACGCGCGACTGGATGAAGTGGTCTTGAGAACTCTGGCCCGAGAACCCGACCGCCGCTACCAGCAGGCGAGCCAGGTGAAGACTGATGTGGAGGCATTGCGGAATCCCGCAATCACAGTGAATCCATTTGTGCTTCCCGCTCACCGCCGCTGGATTGGCAAAGGCGTTGCTGGATTCATTGCGGGTATCCTCACGGCATTGTTCATCGCTGGTTTGATTGTCGCGTGGGCTGAACGAATCGTTTCGGCAAATGTGAATTCCAGCATTGCCGATGCCAGGGCTTCGGGAAGAGCGGAAGGCGAAGAGATGGCCAGACAGGCTCATCTTCGGGCACAACTCCAGACGCAGAATGATCTCGCTGGATCTTCCGGGATGATGAGCGGAATGGAAGGCTCGATGCCGTCCGCTGGCTTCGATCCGGGCGGAGAGAACCTCTTCGAAGAGGATACTGCTCTGTTCAACGCCGGCTCATTCAACCTCACCGACGAACAACGCGCTGCCGTCAATGCGATCCTGAAAGAAAGCCACGAACGCTATCTCAAAGAAGAAGCCTTGCATTCGATCGTCTCAGTTGATGCCAATGGCGTGCAGACAACGGAAATCAGTGCGTTTCCTGATCAACTACGAGCGATTGAAAATGAGATGTGGACGAAGCTTGATGACGCCGTCCCGGTGGAGACTCAGAAGGAATTCCGCGACCGGTTGAACCTTTACACCATCGATGGGCCAAATGATGACTCAGGTTCGATGGGAATGAGCGGCTATGGCGGCGGTCCCGGAATGGGGATGGCTCCCGGCATGGGCAGTGCGATGGGCGGCGGAATGGGGATGCCCGGTGCAATGACGGGAGGAAGCCCCGGAACCGGGCCGGGCCTTCTTGGCTGGGAAGCAGAGCACTATCCACTCAAGATCAATATTTCCCGCAGCGGCCGCTGGTTTGATTGGTCGGTCGTTTCAGAGAAAAGCAACGGTGGCTTTACTAAAACCACCGAACTTGATCAAAGAAGAGCTCCCACGCTGCCATCCGCCCTTCAGCGCTTCTACCGCGAACCCGGCCCATGGATGGCGGTTGCCAATGCTCGGGCGTTGTATGCGGCGAAAAACTGGATGAAGCTCGCCGATTACTTTACGGCTGAAGCAATGACTCGTGAGTTTCTCGATTCGCTTGTTTGTACAGATCTGATCCGCTCCCAACTCACACAAGTTGATGAGGCGTCAAGGGAAAACGTTGTCGATCCTTTGACTACGAAGATGCTTCAGGAGGCAGGCGAGTCGCGTGGTCTCGAGGAGTTGATCGGCTATCACATGCTCAATCGTGGTCAGGGCAAAATCGGCCTGCATTTGCAGTTTGACAAGCTGGCTGTTGCGTTAATGGATGTGCCTTTGAGCGACGTGGATCTCAACATTCAAAAAGCCTCCGAGGAAGTAAAGAACGACCGATTGGAAGACAGATTTGTACTTGGCTTGCTGATCAAAGCTGCGCTGAATGATGAGCAGTATGCTTTTGACCTGATCCATGGCGAAGTCTCGTCATACACCGAAACCGGCGACAAAGCCTCCGCAACGCTCACAATTCCCAACAAGCCGCCAGTGCCCATCCGCTTCAAACGCGAGAACGGGCAATGGAAAATCGACGCCATCGGTTCCAATGAACGGCTGCTCGAACGTCTCAAGCAAACGCACGTCTCGAAACAACACGCTGAAATCGAAGCCGTCCTGGAGAATGCTCGCACGGCGTACGCAACCAAAGAATGGCAGAAGCTGGCCGATTGCTTCACACGAGCGGGCAAATACCGCTGGACTCTGCGAACTCACTCAATGATGCCTACCGTCGCGAATCCGGCGTCCACCGAAGAAGGGAAGGCAAGCATGGAGACGTTCCTGACAGAGACTGGTCGCTGGTTCATCCAACAGGCGGCAGCCGGAAAATCGGACGACAAACCTCTGATGGAAGATGGTAAAGACTGGCGTGTTCTGTTCGATCAGTTTCTGAGTTGCCCGGCCAACGAATCTGATGCCTTGCTGATCAAGCTCACCGAGATGCTTCCGGAGAGTTTGATAGACACGTTATTCGCGTCAACTGCGATTCAGACGATCGCACAGCGGCCGGCTGACTATCACTTCGACTGTGACGGATGTCTAATCACCGACTTGACTCATGCCGGTGACACTGCCGCTGCCAACTTGGTCGGATCGCAGGAAATGCCACGCGTCCCCGTCCGTTTCGTCAAAGCAGACGGCAAATGGAAGATCGACTCGATCGGAACACCCGAAGAACTCCAGCAACAGGTTCGAATCTCTCAGCAACGCCAAAACGGAGCTTCACCACGTGCCGTCGTCGAAGCCTTCCGCGAGGCCATGGCCGACGGGCGATTTGAAACGGCCCTGAATTGCATGACCGAGGATGCTCGCAACGAGTGGCTGGGGGAGATGCTTATCGGCTGTCTATTTAATCCTGAGGCTGAGGACTTTGACAACACTGCAGTCCGATTTTCTGCAGACGAAGTCCTTGTTATGCGACAATCAACGGATAAGAATCGGGAAGTTCTTCTCGGTCGATTATCGCATAAAGCGGCAGAAATCGGTGACAGAACTATTGGTAGCGATACCCGTCGCAGATTAGCAATAGAAGCAGGAAAACTCGACGGAGCTATAGGGGCAAAGGTTTACGCGAATTTAATTGTGAAGTTTTTGTCCGGTCGAATTGAGAACGAACCGGGGGCATTTAACCAAGCTGCGTTCGGCGAGTTTGAAGAAGTTCCAGATCGCACCAAGCCTGACAAAGGGGCAAAGAAGTATCGGCTTCAGCCAGCTTCGCCCGATCAACCGCCGCTGGAACTCGACATCATCCAAGTCGACGGCCTCTGGAAACTCAACACCATCATTGACCCGGCCCTCAAGCCCCGGCCGCTGCCGGCAGAAGAACTGACGCCGCCCGCGGAGACAACTCCCGTCGACGGAGCGACGGGTGTACCGTAGACCGGTCGCTCCGCCGACCGGAATGTGTGCACTCCATCCATCTGGGGTACAGTTGGCGATTTCGGTAGGTCCTCCTTGCCGAGCTCATCTTTACCCACATCGTTTCAGGAAACGCCTTGTAGTCATACAGCCTTCTCTCGTTGATTCGGTCCCGGGATTTCGATCGACACGAGAGGGGGCGACAAGCGATTCTCGGCCCCAACCCGGCTTTACGCCGGGTGAGCCAGGGTTTGGAAACTAAAGAGCAAACCAAACCATCGACTCGGCCCCATCCGGCTTTACGCCGGTGGACCGCTGGTTTGACAACTCGTCACGGTACAGTGTGAAGTGAGGGCGGGCGTCCGCCGGTTGTTTTCGAAGGATTGCCTCAATCGTGGCAGTGTCCAGAATTGTGGCCAAATAGTTGTCAAACATTGGCTCCATCGGCGTGAAGCCGAAGGTGGCCGGCTACTGGCTTTCAGTTCGCCGGTAGTTTCCAAACCGGGGCTCCACCGACGCAGGGTCGAGCGGGGGCCCAATCGCAACTGGTAGCAACAGAAACGCTGCATCATGCAATTATGGTCGCGTTGGTGCCGAATGCAGGATTCAACATACAGATGTGGGTAAAGATGAGTCCGCCAGAAAGCACCGACTTTGACAATCAACCGCAACGAAACCCATCCACCGTTGTCGACAACCGCACAACGAAAACGCTCTGAATCATGGCCGCAACAAAAACGCCCGCCGACCGAGCGGCGTGTCTACGCAACGCAAAACGACTAAACAAAATTGGCTCGGCGATGCTGTATGAAATCATCACAGCAAGCCGAGCCAATATCTCTTTTCACCAAACAATTACTTCTTCAATTCCGCATCAATCACTGCGAGCACGTCAGCGTCATCCGGGCTGGTGCGAGGGCTGATGCGACCGGCAACTTTGCCGTCCTTGCCAACCACGAACTTCTCAAAGTTCCAGCTGATCTTTTCCTTCTTGGTCGCTCGGTCTTTGTCTTCTTTCAGGTAATCAAAGCCTGGATCCTGGCTTTTGAGATACTTGTAAAGAGCCGCCTGGCCGTCGCCGTTGACTTCAATCTTGCTCATCATTGGAAACGTGACTTTGTAGTTATCAGAACAGAACTTCACGATTTCCTTTTCTGATCCCGGTTCCTGGCCACCGAACTGATTGCATGGAAAGCCGATAACAACCAATCCCTTGTCGCCGTATTTTTCGTGCAAGGCCTGCAGTTGTTCGTACTGAGGTGTCAGGCCGCATTCACTGGCGACGTTCACGATCAGCAACACTTTGCCCTTGTACTCTTTCAGGTCGACTTCTTTGCCGTCGATCGACTTTGCCTTAAATTCATGAACGGAATCTGCAGCCATGGCTACTCCTGCGGAAAAACAAGCAACAGTCATTGCAACTGCAACGGAACTCCAAAATTTCATACGTGTACTCCAAAGCTTAAAAACGGATGGACTTTCTACCGGTTCAATTGATACTTCGACCCAAGCGAAGTCTGAACCCGCGTTGGCTATATTGTTACCCCGTGAGCCTCAAAGGCAAGTCATGCGAGAGCGAACACAATTCCCGATCGCGATGATTGGCGGTCGCCCCATTGAATTTAGACCCATGAGTCCGCAGACTGGTCGTTCGGAATTACACCCCAAAGAGACTCCCGGATCCCTGCGATGAAACAGACTGTCGGACTATTGATGCAGCTCGCGGCGCTGTCAATGCTCCCGGCGATTATCATCTTTCAGCTGTTCTACGGATTTCGCCTGATTGTGATGCCGATTTCTCTGCTGGCCGGGATCTGTGTGTTCAGTATTGGCACGATGCTGCGGGAATCAGGCAGCTAACTCGCAAACGATGATGCTTTGTTAAGAATTCGAATTCCGCCAGTCAGCACCACAGCAAAGTCGTCTAGCGTGCCATTCGGGCACCGATCGGAACAAGTTCGTTGAATCGGTCCACCGGCTCCCTGGCCGTCCACGCAATACCTCGAAGCAACAGAATGCGAAACAGAGGATCATCAAAGGTCCAGCTATAGTGCCCCGGAATGCTCACGAAGACGCGACCTTTCCCAACCTCCCGCGTCCACATCTGAGGCGTCGCCATGCCTTCTTCGACACTCGTCGCCAGCAACGTGACATCGCCAGGATCTCCCGTGAGCTTCCAATAGCTCTCATCGTAGAGCTGGATCTGATCAAAGTTCCGCACGATCGGATGATCGGTGTTATGAATATCCAGCGTCAGTGGACCATGGCGAAATCCAATGCGTCCGCCCCATGAAGCGTAGCCAATGCGCTTTGCAAACTCCTGCACATCATCATCACCATTGACGGCCCAGTGGATGTAAACGGCTCCGCCACCGCGAGCCAGAAACGCATCCAGTTTCGTTCGACGCAGCTCCGCAAAACTACCCTTCTGGAAGAACAGCAGAACGTCAGCCTGCGACAATTGTTCGTCAGAAGGAAACTCAGTGGCCGTGGAAATTGTGACGTTCTCCGCTGCCGCCAACAGTTCCTGCCACGCCAGTTTCCATGCGGGATAATCATGCTCCCCCGGCCCATGATCTTTGGGGCCATCCACGAGCACAATGTTCAACGGTCGAATCGCCGCTGGAGGTTCCGGTGCTCCGGCCAGCGCTGCGGTGACTTCCGCCTGAGTTCTTAACGGCGGCGCTGTCAGCGGAGAATCGAGCGGCATGTGCGGTGGGCGAGTAAGCAGGAAAGTCATCAGATCTTTCCATTGCTCCGGAGTCAGCTTTTGAGCAATCCCGGCAGGCATGACCGACGTCTTTGAAACAGTCATCGTTTCAATGTCTGACTTCGACAGCTTCGTGATGATGCCCTTCTCATCGCCCAGCAACAGTTGATCACCGTCGGACTGCAAAATACCAGTAAGAATCCGACCATCATTTAAAGCGACAACATGTCCGATATAGTCCGGGTTGATGGCAAAGCCAGGATTGGTCACATCACGAACGACGGACGCGTAATCGCGATGAACCAGATTGATCAGATCAGGCCCAATCTTCGCCCCGCCGCCGCCGATCGAATGACACTTAAAGCATCCGGCCGCTTCACTGCGAAACACTTTGCGACCGCGTGCCCAACTGCCGCCTTCGATTTCCGCGATCTTCTGCGGCTCATCGTTCGCCTCGGCAGAATCACCAGCGGTCCCCGAAACCCATGGCAACAAGAATCGATGAAGCTGAAGTGCTCTGGGAATGGAGTCTTCGTTGGTCTGCACCGAAACAGTCAATTGCGGAACAGAACTCTTTCCTGTGCGAAGCAGAACAACAAAATCGATCGGCTCTTTTTCATCGGCTGACGTGCGAAATGTGGCAAGCTGTCGTTCGACATTCTTCTGATCGCAAAGCACGGACAGCTCCGTCGGCGGCTGTGCGTCAGCACCTCGTCGACTGGCCTGCACAACAACATCCCGATTGCCCGTAAACGTCACGATGGCTTCCTCGGCCGGCCACTCGTAATCAATTTTCGCACCCGGCTGTACCGCCGGACGCAGAATGTTGTGCAGATTCAATCGCCCCTTCAGAATCAAAGTACCCGGCTGTTCCAGTGCGGCCCATAATGCTTCGTGCCCGGCACTTCCTCGCAGCAGAGCACGAGAAACATTCAGGTCAGCGTGAGGCAACCAGCCGGACCACTTCGGAGTCTTCTCGTTGTCTCCGGCTTTGTCTTCCGCAGCGGTCCAGGTGGCTTCCACGCCATGCAAAGCGAAGTCAACATCAAGCTCCGGTATCTGTGGTAAAGGCTTGCCTCGCCCTGTTGCAGCGGCTGGGCTTGAGCCACTGGAGAACGGTACACTCACTGCATAATGGACATTCGCTTTCATCGGCGCTGTGTTGATAATCAACGTCCGCAGATCGCTGGTAATTGCGGTGCCACCCACCGGCAGGACAAAGCGTGGCTTCATCATCTGTGCTCGGACCACTGCATAGGGCGGCATCAGATTCTCGAACTGATCTCCGGCGCGAACATGTTCGCCGTAGGAGATGCGAACACGTTCCGACAACTGGCGGTACTGAGTTGTATCCAGAGGCCTGTCGAAAGCGATGCGAATCTCCTGAGCGTTCTCGGCCCATGTCGCCACCGGCCTTGCAATCTTCGCATCATCGTTTCGAATGCGGAAGAGCTTTCCAATGCCTGTTGGACCTGTCCCCCAATCCGGCGGACCGCTGTGGCAGGCCACGATCAAGTCTCCATCCGGGGCCACGCACGCGTCAACAGTCAACATCTGCAGACCAGCGAATAATTGGGAGCCCGCGACGTATCCCGTTTCTGTTTTGATCAGCTTGGTACGCCAGAGTTTTCCGCGTGATTCACCGCAGACAATCGCATCGCCGGCCCACGTTTCCGGACCAAAGACCGGGCCACCGTTAACGGAGGTGTTGAACACCATTCCGCATGTCGACTGATGCTGCGGCGCGTAGTCGAACAGGGATGGTTCATCGATCACGTCCGGGTTGTGTTTCGGATGACGCGGCGGAAATCCATAATGCCGTTTAACGCCCGGCCTTCCGTTGGGGCCTGTACCGTCCAGCCGAATATGCAGCAGTTCGTCGAGTGGATTTCCGTTCGGCAACCACGTAGCGCCTTCCTGTTCCGAGCAGAACAGATCCCCATGTTCATTGAAGGCGAACGCAATCGGAAAGCGAATCCCGGTACAGACGGTTTCACGCTTGCTAAAATCCGCCGACACTTTCTGAACCGTGCCGCGATCAGAATTGATGTCGTACTCGCCCTCGCCATTCTCATTGACCAGATAAGCGTTGGCATAGTTCACCGTGCCCAGTCCGAAATAGATATTGCCTTCCTTATCCATGGCGATGCCAACCGCGTCAACATTCTGAGCAATCTCTTTCCAGCCAGTCGCAACGATGATTTCTTCATCCGCCTTGTCATCACCGTCTGTATCCACGATCAACGACACCTTGCCTTTGCTGGGAACAAAGACGCCGTTTCCTTTGGAGTAGCCCTCAGGTGTCAGCAACATTCCCAACGGCCCGCGCAGGCTGTTCTCGTTCTTCCAGAACAGTTCCGCTTTGTCTTCGAGCCCATCGCCGTCAGTATCGCTCAGCAAATGCAGATCGCCGTTATAGCCCAGCGTCATCAATTTGCCGTCCGCTCGGTATCGCACGTTGTTGATGTTCGTCAATTCCAGAGGCAGCTCACGCACAGAGAATCCGGGCTGAAGCATTTGCACCGCCGGAGGATTCTCGACCTTCACCAGCGGCATCGATCCTGTGACTGTAAGCTTCAACTCGCGTGGCAGCTCCTCCGCGAGCCCCTTGTATTTCTTTGCCAAGTAGTCACGTACCGACTTCGTCTCAGGCTCGGTGAGCACTCGATCGTACACCAGCACTTCCGCGATATCACCATGAAACGGGCCGCGAACTTCCTGAGCACCCGGACCGTTTGTGTAGAACCTCGCGCCAACCGTTAGTTGTTCAAACGACAACTCGGACGGATTAAAATCCCGGGAGCCTTCCAGCTTGCCATTATTGATCAGGCTGACTTTATGCATGGCCGGATCGATCGCTACCTCCAGGATTTGCAGAGTGCCCGGATCATCGGCCGAGTTCACCAGATCACTGGCGCCGCCGAAGCCTCGGCCTTCGACATTCAACTGATCCGATTTGAACGAAGGCCCGGGCCCCAGATCGATGCAGAGGCCAGATTCATAATCGCGCCTCTCCGGTGCATTTGCAGCAAAGAGTCCTCGAAAGTTGCCCGCATTCGAATGGGCTGACGCGACCAGAAAGATCGTCGCGGCTTTCAGCAGGCTGCCGGATTCCGAAAGCTTCACATCGACCATTCGCAGATGATCGTCTTCGCCATCAAATCGCAGGAACCATGAGTCACCGAGCTGCATCAGCTTCGGCCGCAGTTTTTCCACCGGCTGCAGAAACGAAGCGTGCGAAGTCTGCCCGGCGACGACAGCCACGCCGCTGCTCCAGACGTCCACAAATTCACCAGACTTCAGTTCTGGCAGTGAGTTCGCAACACGACCAGCGTTGATCCGACTCGCATCCAGCCAGACTCGAAGTCCGCCATGAACAGTCAACGAGGAATCAGCCCATGCAGCAACCGGCAAGGCATCCTGTGCTCCGCAGTGGGTAGGCAGCAGAACAACACTAACGAGACACGCAGCAACAACGGCGCGGAACAACATCGACACGGACTCCATGGTGGAAACTGGAGGTCACAAGAAGCAGGTGACACATGTTCCGGAATTCAGGTCGGTCCGTCAAATCGCAGTCGTGACGCAGTAGGAACGAGCAGGATATCAACGTTGGTGAATGCTGTGGGTAGCCGGATTCGTGAGAATTCGGTACGTGCTCAGGTAAGCCTTCCGAATTCTCACGAATCCGGCTACGGAGAAGTGTCTCGAGCAGTTGCTGCTCAAAAGAACTCGTCGTAATGCATCAGGTCGTCTTCAGTAACCAGTTCATACTGACGTTCTTTGAGCACTCGCAGAGCTTCTTCCTTTTCTGACGCGTAAATCGCAACGGCCCCGCGGCCCTTCTTGCGATACATCAGGGGATAAACATACTGCACGTTCAGCTCGGCCGACATCAAACTGCCAAGCACCGACGTATGAGGCTGGTCGGTATCCGGCAACAGCACGCCGATCACGTCCGTCTCAAACATCGTGACGCCAGCAAACGTCAGCAGCTCATGAGCCCGCTCGTAATTGTTGACGATAATCCGAGCAACCGCGCAGTCTGCAGAATCGAGAATGCTCAGGGAGACAATCTTCAGGTCGTCGCGTTCGACACGTCGAAGCAGATCGTGCAGTGAACCGACTCGATTTTCCAGGAACACGATAAACTGCCGCAGACACGGCCAATCTCTCCCACGTGTGGTGACTGGCGGGAGAAGCGAATCGTCTCCGAATCCTGAACTCATGAACCTATTCTCCCACATCCAAAGTCAGATGTCGTTCAGGCACAGTGGTGTGCCGCGATGCTAGTTTCTTCAGGCACTCTTTTTAAGAAACGATTCTCGTCCGTCAATAATCGAACTGGCGTCAAATCGCTTGCCAAAGTACCGAGCGATCGCATTGGGATCACTGAGCACCGTTTCCGCACTGCCAGAAACCAAAACCTGACCGTCACAGATGATATAGCTACGGTCCGTGATGGTCAGAGTTTCGCGTTCACGGTGGTCGGTGAGCAGGATCGAGATGCCTCGTTCCTTCAGCCCTTTGATGATGTCCTGAATACTGTGAATCGTCACCGGGTCGATCCCGGTAAAGGGTTCGTCCAGCAGAATGATTTGAGGATCGCTGGCCAGAGCACGCGCGATCTCAAGACGGCGGCGTTCTCCACCAGACAGTGATCCGGATCGCTGAGCGCGTTTTTCCCAAAGGCCAAATTCGCCCAACAACTGCTCGATGCGAGCTTCGCACTGCTTTTTGTCGAGTCCTCGATATTCCAGAATCGCGAGGATGTTCTGCGCAACCGAGAGCTTGGAAAAGATACTCGTGTCCTGAGGCAGATAGCCGAGACCAAACCGAGCACGCTCAAACATCGGCCAAGAGGTGACATCTTCACCACGCAGGATGACGCGGCCCTCTGTCGGAGCAATCAGGCCACAAGCCATGCGAAAACTGGTACTCTTGCCGGCACCGTTCGGTCCCAGAAGGCCGACGATTTCTCCTTCGTCGACGTAGAAGCTCACACCATCCACAGCACGCTTGCCGGGATAGTCTTTCACGAGTCCTTCGCATTGCAACAACGCCATCGGAGAATCCTTCTCACGGGCAAACTATCTTTCGCACGGCATGAACTGAGACCGAGTGTTCGAGGGATAAATCACTCGGAACATCGCCTCAACGGTCACCGCGTACAGAAAACGTTAACGGGCCGACAGATTGCTCGCCCGGAATACTGGGCGGGAGTCTAACGAATCCGTTTCATTCTGGAAAGATTGGGATAAAAGGGCGCGGAGTACAGTGGGTAGTCGACTTCCTCAAGCTGCGTTTTTCCATTCACTCTTTGCACCATTTTGTGCTTCAGTACCGTGTAACCTTTGCCGCCATTCATGAAGGGAATCCCGTGCGGCCAAAAGATGCACAAAGCTTCGCCGATCAGGTCTTTTTCACGGACCGCATAGCGATGACTATTTACGCCGCGCGTCGGGCGGCTGTAATGGTCGAAAAGCCGACTATCTTTGCTCTTGGGCGAGTTATCCCCAAACATCAGATACTCGTCATCGCTCAACACATAGAGCATATGCTCGCCGGATCGCTTTTCCTGTTCCAGCAACATGGATTCGTAATTCTGTCCGTACGCTTCTGGTGCATCCAGATTGCGAACCAGATCCCCTTCGTCGCTGACTTCCTTCTCCATATAACCGTTCGCGGAGCCGGGGCCAACGATACGGAGAATCTCGTTCCTGTAATAGATATCGCGACGAATCTTCAGATCAGAAACAGTCGCTTTCAATCCGCTCGCAGCAATTCCTATCGGTGCCACATCGCGATACGAAGGAAAGTTCAGATCGTAGTGAGAGAGATGAGCTTTTTCGCCAAGAGGAATCAGATCGCCATCAACCCACAGGCACAATCGATCGTCCACATTGGCAAACGCAATCTCGTAGCTGCCTGGGCCCTGTATGCCCGTTTCCACACTGGCGATCGATTCCTCGACGGAAGCGACCGACTCATCCTTGTCACGGCGTACGACCATGACTTCAGCAGTTCCGGACTGAGGATTGATCACACAGCGAGCCGTCCGAAGTCCTTCAACCAATTCCACAGTGAGTTGGCCGTCAGCAGTGACAGTATCGATCGTCACGTTGAATTCAAGAGTCAAATCGTTGACCCAGTAGATCTCGTCGTCATCATCATTGAACGCGCAAAAATCCGCGATCAATTGCGCAGCAACCGGGCTCTTTTCCTCAGTGCCAGAACGGACTTCGTACCATGTCTGAGCGCTTGGCACGAGATGTCGATAACGCAGCCAATGCTGTGTTTTTCCGCTGGAATCAACGGTGTAGGTCCGATTCTCTGCGTCCGGAACCCACGCATTCTCTGTGCGAGGCCATCCGCCGACTGTCTTGTCACTTTCCAACAGTTGCGCCGGAGCCCAGCGTTCGGGAATACCGGCCGCTAACAGTTCACGTGCCGGATAGTTGTCATCGTAAACCAGCAGTTGAATATCACGCTGCTTCTCGGCATCCTCTTTGAACTGAACATCCCACGGGTCGGATTCCGTTTTGCGAGTCTGAATGTCGCCCTGACGAATTCTTACCGTTTCACCCGGCAACCCAACCAATCGTTTGATGTAGTTCACATGCGGCTCTTCAGGATTCTTGAAGACGACCACATCGAAGCGGCGATAATTCAGCACCTGCTTGTTGACGACAATTCGATCGCCATTAAACACCGGCGCGCTCAGAATCTCGTTGCGATGACGGCAGTTTGGACAACGTGATTGATCAACACGCTGATCAGGATTCAGTACTCCGGACTCCTGATCAATCTCCTGACTCGCGCCGACTGTGTACTCCAGTCCGCAGCCTTCACATTTGACTTCCTTGTGGCGACCATACAACGTCGGCGCCATAGAGCCAGTTGGAATCACGAAGGCTTCAGCCTCGAAGGTCTTGAACACAAAGGCCAGGATAAACGCGATCGCAACTGCTTCCACAGTCTCCCGAGTTCCCTCCTGAGACTGCCGTTTAGCCGCAGGGCTCTTTGCTCCCTGACCGGCTGCAGAGCCGTCCTGTTTCTTTCCGAACAAGTTCATATCGAAATCTTCTGAGAGGTAGTGCGTTGTCAAACTCAACGACGAAATCCGCCGGACCAGAAAATGGTCATTCGTGGAGACCGGCCGTTTCCAGGCAAATTCCTTAGCGAATGTAACGGATTCGTGACATTTCCGGTACTCGAATCGGCCACTGGCGCCCACCAAATTGCAGGACGGCCGGACGGGAGGGCAGATGAACCAGGAATGGCTTTCCGATCAGCATTCTGTGCGGCACACAGGGATTCAGCCAGTTTCGGCTGTCAGAAGAAACCGGACTATTGTCTCCCTGCACAAAGTACGACAGCTCCGGAACAACATAATCTGAATCGATCGCATTCTTGCGGCGAGCCGGCGTGTAGAACACATCGCGGAACATTTCCAAAGACTCAATCCGAACTTCAGCCCCCTTCACTCCAATAGCCCAGCGTTTCTGCTGCTCCCAGCGAAGAGATATCTCGGCCGCTTTCTTCGCATCCATCTTTTGCCCGGCAATGGTCGAAACACTGGCTTCCAGAGCCTGCTCGGTCGTCATCTCCGTGCCCACTCCAAGTGGTTCAAAACACTGCTGACCATTAATCCCAACAATAACCTGCCGATCAAAATTCGAAACTTCCAGAACCAGAGAAGCCGAGCCATCCGACGTTGATGGCCATGGGACTCGGCCTTCTCGAATGATCGATTGATCATCCAGAGACACCAGTGCAACATTCAGCGAGCCCTCGCCATCCGGCTCCAGTCGCAGCTCGAACGTGAATGCCTCAACAGGAACATGGACGCAAATCTCTTCGGGCGTTTGCTTCCAGGACAACTCCGCCTTCAACATCAGGTCGCCGACAACATATTCCGGAGATGACACCATGGCATTGTACCCGTACCGATCTGTCACAGGGGCCAGATGAGACAGTGCCGCCAGGCGATAAACCGCATCTCGAAATTCGTCCGTCGTCGCATGAGCAATCATGTCTTTCTGAAGATCTTCCGGCATGACTCCTTCGCAACGTAAAACTTCCCGAGTTCTGTCGTAGTCAAGGCGACTGCTCCATGCGACGGACAGCGAATCAAACCGAGCCACATAGGTGTCCCAGTCTTTGCCACCGGTGGCTGCAGCCAGAGGCGTCTCCGCCACATGATGCCCTCCGAACCATCGCCAGTTTCGAAACCGCAGCCATTGCATTTCCGCGGATGAATCCAGTTGCAGTTTTTCTCCACCAGCCTTCCAGCCATCATCCAGTTCCCATGGCATCTGCCAGTCTTCAGAATGAGCAAGGTGGCTGAGCGTACTCACGGGAATTCTCATCCATTGCTGCTGACGATAGTCCTTGCGCGCAATCTTGCCGTTGATGTAGACATCGCCGTTGATGATACGAATTCGATCTCCCGGCAAACCGACAACCCGTTTCACATACGCTTCACCGGGCGACGCGGGATTGCGAAACACAATCGTCTCCCAGCGTTTCGGAGGACGCAGATCGTAGACATGCTTTTGCACCAGCAATTGATCGCCGTGGCTATTGGGAACTCCCGAAACATCAATGTTGATCTGTCCGCAGTTCGGACAAGTCGCATAGCGCCGCGCGCCGTCTGGCTCCTGAATTGAGCCTGCGGTGGCACCCGCCGAATCATCAAAAGAAACGCCGAAAGCGAAATCGTACTGACACTCCGGACATTGAACACGGCGATGAAATCCCAACAAGCCCGGGGCCATGGAACCGGTCGAGATCAGATACCCTTCCAGCACAAACTCGCGCAACACAACCACGGCCATCACAAAGCAAATGGCGAGATCAATTGCACTTCGCAACCAGCGTTGGTCAAATGGATCGTCATGGGAAATTCGGCGGGACATAACCGCACGATAACGAATCCGGCCAAATGCGGAAATTCGCTTTTCCCCAAAGCCTCACGAAGGAGTAAACACCGTGAAAATGTTGATTTTCAGACGTATTCTGGCTGTTCTCGTTGCCCTGATTACGGGAAGCATCGCGGTTGACCGGATCTGTGGAAGTCCTCAGGAAGCCGCCGCAAAAAAGCCCTCCGCGGCTGCCATCCTGAAGTTGTTTGTCGAAGAATGCGTGTTGATCACTCCGGGAACTGAGCCGTTTCCGAAGAGCTTTCAAATAGGCGGACCAATCGACGGCCCGCTCGCAGTGGCGGCCCGGGAAGTTGAAATGAAGACCAGCTTTCGAATCTCGCGCTACGAGGTGACTCAGGAACTTTATCATGCCGTCACCGGGATCAATCCAAGTCGCTGGAAGGGCCAGCGGAACTCAGTGGAAATGGTCTCATTCCTGGATGCTCAACAATTCTGCGCAAGACTCACACTCCTGTTGCGAAACGAAAAGTTGCTGACAGACAAAGAGCTTGTGCGTCTGCCAACAGAAGCCGAATGGGAATACTGTTGCCGAGCGGGGACGAGCACTCCGTTCAGCTTTGGCGATTCAGCAACCGCCGAAGGTGATCAGGAAAACATCGCCAGCCTTCTGAATGAGTTTGCCTGGCATACAGGTAACGCGGCCGGAAACGATCCTGTCGTGGGTGCCCTGAAGCCAAATCCGTGGGGACTTTACGATGTGCATGGATATCTTTGGGAGTATGTCTCCGATCCGTACACAGCCCCTGCGTCTGCCTCCGATGAGCCGACCACGACTCTGAAAAACGATTCTCCGACAGCCAATGCCGCTCGCATCATCCGTGGTGGATCGTGGCGAGATCATCATTCCCTGCTGACCAGCCATTCACGGATGGTGATTCCTGCCTATGCGGGCAGTGATGCCATTGGTTTCCGCTGCGTGATCGAAACGCTGCCATGACCAGGAAATGATTTCGATGCGAATGAGAGTTGCACGCTGCGTGAACTCAGGAACAACCAGAGACTCGATAAAGTATTCGTGACTCATTCACGCCCTTTGCCTGCCGGGAGAATCCCTATGTCAATTCCGCATGCTCCTCAATCTGTCGCCAACATCTCTGGAGGTGCTGGTGCGGATCATTTCCTGACTACCGTCCCACTTGCGGTCATATCTCGCTGCTCAGCTCTGCCTAACATTCTTGCAGCACTGATTCTGTTTGTGACAGCGACTGCACAAGCCGATGAAAAGGCTTCAGCAGATGAAAAGAAGGCTGATCCGCACACGTTCGACTGGGTCAAAGTGACTGAAAAAGCGGAGTGGCAGGCTCGGGATTCCAGCGGGGAAATGGTCTTCAGGGATCAGCTCTGGATTCTTGGCGGCTGGTTTGATTCCTTTGCCGCGCCGCCCCGAGATGTCTGGAGCAGCGCTGACGGGAAGGGCTGGAAAAAAGTGGCCTCAGAAGCCCCATGGAAGTACAGCGATCTTCCGATGACCGCAACGTTCAATGATCGCATGTGGATCATGGGCGGATGGTACAACGGTCGACTTGAAGGACACGGAGCCACCAACGAGGTTTGGTCTTCCGTCAATGGCACGCAATGGGATCTTGCGACTCCGGCCGCAGATTGGTCGCCTCGCATCGCGTCTGCAATTGTCGAGTTCAAAGGTCGCTTGTGGATTCTGGGAGGTACGGAAAACTACTATTTTGGTGATCAATCGAGCCTGAAGAACGACGTGTGGTCATCAGCCGACGGCAAGTCATGGAAGCTGGAAACCGCCAACGCTCCGTGGTCACCACGCGCCTATCATCAGGCAGTTGTTCTGAATGGCAAAATCTGGGTGATGGCCGGTGGCAATTATGTGCCCGAGTATCAGGCGAAGAACGACGTCTGGTGTTCTGAAGACGGCGTTAACTGGGAGCAAGTGACAGAGCATGCTCCGTGGTCACCACGTTTGTGGTTCTCGGCCGTGGAATATAGAGATCATCTGTGGGTCATCGGCGGCTGGTCCAATAATCCGTCTCAAAACTGGGGCGACGTGTGGTACTCGAAAGACGGTAAGGAATGGAATCAACTGAAGTCCAACGTCACATGGAAAGAACGCCACGAACATTCCACCTACGTATTTCAGGATAAAATCTGGGTCGCCGGCGGCCATGCGAAACCACTCAACAGCGAAGTCTGGACGCTCGAACTTCCGAAAGACTTCGGGAAGTGATCTAGAGCATTATCGTCGCGGCTTTCGGTAGATGGATCTCAACCCCAACGGGGTTTTACGACAAAGCCTGGGGTCGCCGTGACAACGGCGCACCCCAGGAAAGTTTGCCCTTCGGTTTGAACCCCAACGGGGCTCCACAATTCGCTGCGACGATACCTGATTAAAGAATGAAGTCCGAGTTGTGGAACCCCATCGGGGTTTTGGACATTCCCGGGTTCAACACCTGGGGTGCGCCGCTAGGCGGCAACCCCAGGCTTTGTTGTAGAACCCGTACCGGGTTGAATCGCAGGATTCCTGGCGATGGATTCTTCAAGGTCGCAACCACAACGGGCTTATTCCTCGACACGAAATGCGGGTAACGATGAGCTCGACAGAAAAGAACCTACCTTGACATCCATCCGCGACGACACCCCGGAGGGATCGCTTCGGTGTCACTCGGGCTTCGGCTTCGTCCCAACAGTGCGCATTCGGCCACCGTCTGGCGCAACTTTGACCGGATGTTGCCGAAATGCATCGCACATCGGGTTAAGGATGCACGAGCAACGTATGCTGTGCAGCAGAAAAATGGTACAGTTGAGAGACTTTGCCGGTCGCGTTTTCGGGCCCTGTTGACGGTAGCAGCCAACCGATAAGCGAAGGCGAATAAGCAAAGGTATCGTTATTCTATGAAGATTCGCAAGGCAGTCATTACGGCGGCAGGAGATCATCATTCTCGCCTCCCTTTGCAGACACTGGTTGATCGCAGCGGGGAAATCCGTACTGCTCTGCGGCTGATGCTGGATGAAGTCGTCGACTCCGGCGTGGATGAGATCGGCATTGTCATTCGCCCCGGGCAGCAGGAGCCCTATCTGACAGCAGCCGGTCCGCACAAGTCACGGTTGGTGTTCTTTGAACAGACCGATCCGCGCGGCTATGGTGATGCCATTCTGCGGTCACAGGATTTCGTGGGGCAGGAATCCTTTCTGCACCTTGTGTCCGATCATCTTTACCTGAGCAAATCAGATCGCCTGTGTGCTAAACAGTTGATTGACGCAGCGACAAAACACGAGTGCTCTGTTTCCGCGATTCAGGCCACTCGTGAAAACGAAGTGATCTTCTTCGGCACGGTTGGCGGCACGCCATTGGCCCAGTCTGACAATCTGTATGAAGTCAGCACGGTCATCGAAAAGCCAACGCCAACAGTTGCGGAGCAACGTCTGATTGTGGCTGGACAGCGTGCTGGCTATTACCTTTGCATGTTTGGCATGCATGTGCTGACACCGGCGGTCATGACTCTGTTGCAGAAGACACTCACGGCTGCCCCTGAAGGTAAGAGTATTGATCTCAGCAGTTCACTCAATCAGCTCGCCAAGGTCGAACGCTACCTGGCTCTCGAAGTCGACGGCTCGCGGTACAACATTAGTTACAAATACGGCCTGTTGCTGGCTCAACTGGCATTCTCACTGAATGGTGTGGACCGTGATCTGATTCTGACCGAACTCGTGAATCTGCTGGCTCAGAAATAGTACCGTACACCCGCCGCTCCGTCGGCGGGATTGTTCAGTGCATGTGGCACAGGTTGCTTGTCAGTGGAGTAAGTCGTATCCAGTGTTCTCTCAAGACGTGACTGTATTGTAGGATGGGCATTCCTGCCCGTCGGTGGATTGTCGGACAAGAATGTCCAACCTACGTTTTCAGGTCTGACGAAGCACTGGATCCATCGCCCGGAACTTAAATTCGACACACGAAAAAATAAGAACAGAACTCGGTGGGCTGACGCCCAGCCGCTCGCCTGTAATGCAGACAGATCTTCTATGAACCTGCTCTCTATTATCACATCGTCCGATGCCGCCACCCGCAATCGTTCGCTCGATGCGGAATGCCGTACACTGACACTCGAGGAGTTGCTCCGCGAGTGTTCAGAACTCGATGACTATCGGCGGACCTGCGAGAATCTCTACGATCGAGTTCGCAGTCTCTTCTTTCTGTATGCGATTCATCGGTTCCACTTGCCAACGCAGCTTGTGGGGCGTGAAAGTGGCCGAATTCCGTATGTCGGCTATGAGCATATGCTCAACCGCCGTTACCCGGAAGCCCTCGACGTCTTCCTGGCAAAGCTCGAACAGGAAGGCCCGTCCGTCTCTCTCTCCAGCGCACTTGGGGAAGCCTATCACCGGCTTGCGTTTCAGACTCTGGCGGATCAGGTTCGTCGCAGTGTCCGCACGGTGCGGGGCAATCAATGGATGTTTCGCACGGGCCATCCGGCCGATGTTCCTTTGCGAATTCGGCCGGAACTTCTGAAGCTCACTTCAGCCACCGGCAGTTATCCGATTCTTCGCGAACGCACGGCCGTCCGCATGGACTTTTCTCACAGCGGCTGGAGCGATATCTTTTTCCTCGGCATGGATTTCCCCGAAGGCGCGAAGGTGATTAATGCGTCGATCGATCTGGCCGTGCGAGGTCGTCATGAAAAACCAACTCCGCCGATTGATTGCAGTCTGCGAGTCATCGATGAGCCCGTGCTGAGACTCATCAGCATCGACCTTGATGCGAAGGTTGAGATTCGTGAGATCAATGAAGTGTTCGACTTTGCTCGGGACTATCTCGGCCTGATCAAAGGCGCTGTGATCGCCGCAGGATTAATCCCACCGGGCATGGAAGGCTGCGGTGGAAAAATCGCCGACGTGTTTACGCGCATGATTGGCCCGGGGCTGGGTCTGGAGGTCACAAGTCGCGTCAACGATATTCCGAAGGGCTCGCGACTGGCTGTTTCTACAAATCTGCTCGGCTCGCTGATCTCCATGTGCATGCGTGCCACGGGACAAGTGTCTGCTTTAACAGGACAATTGGAAGAATCGGATCGCCGCATCGTGGCGGCGCGAGCGATCCTCGGGGAATGGATTGGCGGATCCGGCGGCGGCTGGCAGGATTCCGGCGGTGTCTGGCCGGGCATCAAACTGATTCAGGGTTGTGTGGCTGGTGCTGATGATCCGGAGTTCGGAATTAGTCGTGGTCGTTTGATGCCGCAACATCACGTCTTCACGGCCGAAGAAGTGACGAAGCAGACTCGCCAGAAGCTGCAGGACAGTCTCGTGCTGGTCCATGGCGGCATGGCGCAGAATGTGGGGCCGATTCTGGAAATGGTCACCGAGAAATACCTGCTCCGCTGCGAACACGAATGGCTTGCTCGAAAGGATGCCATCGGGCTGCTGGATCAGATTACTACGTCACTGAAAGCCGGCGATATTCCCGGAGTCGGAGCAGCCACGCATCGCAACTTTCACGAGCCTTTGCAGGCCATTATTCCGTGGTGCAGCAATGCGTACACCGAACGGCTGATTCAAGAGTGTCGAGAAAAGTATGGCGATAAGTTCCAGGGGTTCTGGATGCTCGGCGGTATGGCCGGCGGCGGCATGGGTTTTATCTTCGATCCTTCGGTGCGCGAAGAAGCTCAGGACTGGCTCCAGACCATGATGGTCACGGTCAAACGCAGCATGGAAGCCACCGTGCCCTTTGCGATGGACCCAGTCGTCTACGATTTTGCGATCAATGATAATGGCACATTCGCTGAACTCCGCACAGACGGTGATCTGCCGAAAGGCTACCACGCGCTGATGGTTCCGGACTGGCTCCGCAAGGGATTGCAGCAACTGACGCCGATGGTTCGCCAGGAACTCGAACGAGTCGGTAATGCGTGTCGAGATTCCGACGGGGGCAATCATCTGGCCGCACGACTGATTCAGCGGATTCTTCCCACGACCTCGAAGGAAGCGCAACAGTCGGCTCGTCTGGAAGATCTGCTGCGTGGTAATGGGTTTGATCCGATCGCCCACGAACAATTGCGAGAAGACCTGCGCTCGGGACGTCTCGGACTGGCACAGAATCGTCTGCATGCGTCCGTGACGATTGAAGATGTTTCTGCCGAAGAGGTTATTGAAGCCCGCCGCGACACACCAAAGTCGGCAATTGAACTGGGGCGAGCAGCTTTGGCGAATGGCGAAGTCGGCGTCATCACACTTGCGGCCGGAGTTGGCAGCCGTTGGACTCAGGGAGCTGGCGTCGTGAAGGCTCTGAATCCATTCTGCAAGATGAAAGGGCAATGGCGATCGTTTCTCGACATCCACTTCGCGAAGACGCGTGCTGTCGCGGCTGAAAGTGGCATGTCTCCGCTTCATGTGGTGACGTCAGGCTATCTGACGGATAAACCTCTGCGTGATGCTGTCGAGAAATTAAACGCATCAGCGCCAGGTAAAGCCGGGGCAGACACTGTCTTCCGCGTTTCTCGCGGGGCCTCGGTCGGCCTGCGCATGGTGCCAACGCTCCGTGACCTCCAGTTTGCCTGGGAAGAAACATCACAACAAGTGCTGGACGTCCAGAAGGAGAAGGTTCGCAGCAGCCTGCGAGCGGCTCTGATGAACTGGGCGCGTACGGCCGGCGAAACTTCTGACTACACAGACAATCTGCCTTCGCAATGTATGCATCCCGTGGGTCACTGGTATGAAGTGCCCAACATCCTGCGCAACGGAACTTTGAAGCAGATGCTGAAGGATCGTCCACAGCTCAAGTATCTGATGCTCCACAACATCGATACGCTGGGAGCAAATCTTGATGCCGGTTGTCTGGGTCTGCACATTCAGTCGAACGCAGATCTCTCATTTGAAGTGATTAGCCGCCGTCTGGAAGATCGCGGCGGCGGGCTGGCAAAAGTTGATGGCCGAGTTCGCCTGGTCGAAGGTCTCGCCATGCCGCGCGAAGAAGATGAGTTCCATCTGTCGTGGTATAACTCACTCACGACATGGATCGATATTGATCGACTGCTGAAGATCTTTGGACTTGATCGAGCAGCCCTGGCAAATCAGAAAAACGTCGATGCCGCCATTCGAGAACTCGGGCGCCGCATGCCGACGTACATTACTCTGAAAGACGTCAAGAAACGCTGGGGCCACGGACAGGAAGATGTCTTCCCGGTCTCGCAGTTTGAAAAGCTCTGGGGCGACATGACAGCACTGTCAGACGTGAACTGTTCGTTTCTGGTCGTGCCGACATTGCGAGGTCAACAGCTCAAGGACCCGGCTCAGCTCGATGGCTGGCTGCGAGATGGTTCCGCGGCGTTCGTGGAAAGTCTTTGTGCCTGGTAGCAATGTGCGGCGGGCACAGACTTGCACCGGGCAAAAATCTGCAAGGGCAAAGACTCCCGCACGAAATCACGGGCAGAGCACTTCCAGAACGATCGCTGCGCTTGACGGGATCAACGCTGTTTCTCCCGAGCAAGATGGCACGATCGCAGTGGTTCCGGTCGGCATCTCCACGGTACCAAACTTTGTACGAACCTGAATGGCGCCTTCGAGTACAATCAGAATCCGAAATCGATCCTCAGTAACCATTCGGGCCGGATCCATGATTCGATGCCGTCGAATCACAAAATGCTCGCATCGCACAAGCTCTTCAAAGACATGAGACTGGTCGCACAGTTGAACGGGCTTCACCGGGAACACCGGGCCAAGATTAAAATCGGTGCAGGTAATTGACTCTTCCACGTGAATTGGACGAGCCTTACCGGACGCATCCAGACGCCCCCAGTCGAAGAGTCGAAACGTCAGATTACTTTGCTGCTGAACCTCCGCGAGAACAATCCCGGGGCCGAGCGCATGAACCGTTCCTGCCGGCACGAATACGCAGTCGCCACGTTTGACCGAGATCATATTCAGGCATTCTTCGACAGTGCCGGCAATCAGCGACTGTCGTAGTTGCTCCGGAGTAACACCAGACTTCAGTCCAGAACAGATCTGACTATCAGGACGAGCTTCCAGGATAACCCACGCCTCTGTTTTTCCATTTTCATTGGCCTGAAATTGTTTGGCCAGCCGATCGTCCGGATGCACCTGTAATGACAACCAATCATTGGCATCCAGAAACTTGATGAGCAATGGAAACTGTGTCAGCTGATCCTGACATCCCAGCAACTCACGTCGGTGCTCCCGCATCAAGTCGCTGAGCGACAGCCCGGCCAATGGCCCCGTCGCGACAATGCTCTGACCATCCGCGTGATCTGCGACTTCCCAGCTTTCCGCGTAATCGTTCTCACTGCCAATTGGTTTGTGCAGCAAAGAACCCAGCCGACGTCCACCCCAGCGAATTCTTTTCAAAATGGGCTGAAACAACAGTGGGGGAAGCATTCTGAATACGCTTGCTTTAGGAGTAGGAATTGAGGATCACAGCCTCTGGTCAGCGTATCAGGATGTCCAGCATTCGGAACAGAGCAATTTGCAACTCATGAGCAATCGCGCGTACTCAGTGACTCCCCAAGTCCCCATTTTCCACCGGGGCTCGCCACATTGCCTGTTTTAATCTGCAAATCAGTCTGCGATTCCGAAGCGGACGATGCAGTACAGCGCCTTGAAGCCGTCGCGCCAGCCGATCTTTTTACCTTCGGCATAGGTTCGACCTGCATAGCTGACTGATGTCTCGAACACTCGGAGACGTCGGCGAGCGACTCGGGCGGTAATCTCTGGCTCGAAGCCAAAGCGTTTCTGCACCAGCTTAGGAGTAATCTCATCAATCACTGAACGACGGAAGACCTTGTAACATGTCTCCATGTCGCTGAGATTTAGATTCGTAAAGCAGTTGGACAGCGTCGTGAGAAAACGATTGCCCAGATAGTGCCAGAAGTAGAGCACTCGATGAGCCTGGTCACCTAAAAATCGGCTGCCGAAAACGACGTCGGCTTTGTTCTCAACAATCGGCTGCAACAACCGAGGATACTCGGCCGGATCGTATTCCAGGTCGGCATCCTGAATGATCACAATGTCTCCCTCAACATGCGAAAACCCGGTCTTAAGAGCCGCGCCTTTTCCCTGATTGACGTCGTGAAAGAAGATCCGAATCTTGTTGAAGTCGTCCTGCCCACCTTCTGCTTCCAGAGCTTTCAGGACGTCGCGTGTCCGATCCTTGCTGCAGTCATCGATCAGAATCAGCTCTTTGCGGATCGGCACCTGCCGAACTTTATCCACGAGAACTCGCAGAGTTTTCTCTTCGTTATAAACAGGGATCACCACGGACAAACGCATCTCCGCCGGGATGACATAAAAGCCCAGTTGGCGACAAGCCGATTCCCCGATGGTTCGTGTCTGCTGATCATACCATTCGGCGGACCATGGACGAAGATTCTGAAGGAGAGGCTGTTCGGGGGAGGTCATGGCGAAAATTTCTCGTTGGCAGCCGTGCGGAAATCTATAAAGTTCAGTGGATCAAAGGGACCACGGATATTCTGGCTCAGGATTTCGCTGACGACCGATGTAAGGCGGCAACAATCCGCTGAAATCAGCAAGGCCGTCTGAAAAGTCGCGCGTTCCGAACCGTACATAGCCGGACTCGTAGGAATAATCCGTACGTTCTCTCCAGGCTGTTTCGCGAAGAGATTCCGGGCGGCCGTGTCCGATTTTTCCACGCCATGGCACCAGAACCCGATTTCACGGGGCGGCAACCAGTGACGAAGCGACAAGGCCACTCGCCCCATCGTGAACCGACCATTCACATCGTGACACGGACGAAGCCAAATCTTCCCGTCCATCGGGTGCCGGATAAGCATGCAGTCCATTCCGATCGGGCCAAAGAACCCCAACTCTCTTGCGGCGGCCGCGATCCTTCTGCAGGGAGCCACTGCCGGCTGCCACCAACCGTCAACAGCGGTCGACACAATGCTCCCGCGATATCGTCCCGCATCATCCGTCAGCATCTCACATCCGCCGATGTACTCGATCGTCTGATCTGACGTTAAGGGCGGGACCTCGAACTGTAGTCCACACTCGGCAACTCGCTCGAACCATGGCTCCACATAAACAGGCTGCTTGTCGACGAATCGTTTCTGCAGCCAGTTTTGTGTCGTTGCGGAAATCTCGATGCCATCACCGCACATGCGGTTTCGCGAGGCCTGACTGAGGTTGGATTTGATCACCCATTTCGCGAATCCCAAACCAGCGAACTCCCGCAATGCTTCGCTGACCTGAGCAACAGACCAGCAAAGTCGTCCGCCCGGCAGTTCTCTTGCTTCGGCCTCTCCTGAAAGCGGCCCACATCCATCCAGCGGCGCAAGGAACTCACGGCTATTGACGAACCTGACGACGTCCGGATCCGGGGCTGCAAACTTGAGCCCAAGTTTTGCTCCCAGACTGATCGCTGCTTTGCTCCAGCCCCACGGCTGATACTCATAATCCGCGAAGTCTCTTTGGGCAAGAGAAGCGTGCGTTTCAAAGCGAACATGTTGCAACACTGTTGGGATCTCTGACGGAACCGCATCTTCATCGACGATCACGATGTCATGTTGATCTGATGCCGCATTCGATTGAATTGACGATGCGAGCAATCCCATCACGGCCGCCAGCTGCCCAGCTGACTTTCGAGCCATCGCGGGAACTCGGTGAGCAATCCCGTCAAGCTCATCTTCGAACATCAGATTGGGGTGTAGCAAACGTGGCATGAGATAACCGAACGCTAACGGATTGATGAATCAGTCGACCTCGGGACATGTTTTGAGCCCTGTGTCGCCTTTCGCTCTGAAGTTTTCAACTCAATGGAATCGAAAGGCAGGACACTGATGAAATCTTTAGCGAACAGCCCCAAAATAACTTCTTGCTGGAATCGACCGGAGACTCAACCGGTGTGCCTGCGCTCGCGAAGGCTCACTTGTCACACCCTACGAGAAAACCCTGCAATATGTAGGGTGTGACAAGTTCGCCCTGGCGAACGCAGGCACACCATTTACGGATTTCATTCCGAAGCAGTTCCTAAGCGGCTAGCGCCATCTTGCCCCCTCTCCCCCAATTTTTTGCCGATGCTGCGTGGCGTAACATGGCAGCAATTTCGCAAAAAATTGGGGGAGAGGGCGGAGGTGAGGAAGCCGTTTTAGCATGCTGCCTTATACGCCCCCCTCATCCGGCCTATCGGCCACCTTCTCCCCCGGAGGGGAGAAGGGATCCCAATTTTGCAAGGCAAATCTTGTTCACAAAACTACCTCGCTGAATCTGAGTCGTCAAACATGGCGCTGTCCAGCTACGCGGCCAGCGCGGTTTCCATAGACAATTCGAATTCAACCCGCGGACTGCCGCAGAAAACTGAGTGTTCGCTGAAAGTCATCCGGCAATGGTGCTTCAAACTGAATTTCTTTGCCCGTAATTGGATGCCGAATCATCAGGCGAAATGCATGCAGCGCTTGCCGTGCGATCAGCACATCATCAGCAGGTCCCGTTGAATCAATCTCCGCAGAGGTTGCCGCAGAGGTCTTGTTGCGGCGACCAAGAGAACTCAGAATCTCTGACTTCCGAAAATCCGACTGCCCAATATACATGCGGTCGGCAACGATGGGGCAGGCGATGTGCTGCATGTGAACTCGCAGTTGATGAGTTCTCCCGGTGTGCGGATGCAGATCGACGAATGCGTACCCGCCGTAAGACTCGGCCGTCTTGTAGAATGTGACGGCTTCGCGAGCATTCCCGCCTTCAGGGCAGACCATCATCTTCTCGCGAACTCTTGGATGAGCACACACGAAGGTGCGAATATAATCGGACGCCAGCTCCGGAACGCCGCGCACGATGGCTCGATATTCTTTACGAACTTCACGCCGTTCAAACTGGCTGCTGATCTTCTGGTGAACCTGATTATCCTTGGCAATCAGAATCACTCCGGTCGTATCACGATCCAAGCGATGCACAATCCCCGGCCGATGTCGCCCCGCAACATCACTCAGACAATTAAAGTGGTACTGCAATGCGGCTGCGAGCGTGCCATGAGAGTTGCCTCGCCCCGGATGGACAACCATGTTGGCCTGCTTATTCACGACGATAATCGCATCGTCCTCATGCAGGATATCCAGCGGAATATTCTCGGCCTGGATGTTTGATTCTTCCGCATCCGGCAATTGAACCCAGATGCGGTCGTTGACTCTTAAGCGTCGCGACACCTTCGGGACGAGCCCATTCAGTGTTACGCCTCCCGCTTCCACAGCCTTCTGTAACTGAGCACGGCTGTGGTTCGGGAACAAACGGTTCAGGTAATGATCAAGCCGCCAGCCATGGGCGCGAGCTTCCACCGTGATGTCGATGGGCTCTTCGAGATTTGCAAGCTCCTCGGGGGACAACGGCTGAATACCGTCGTCCACCGATTCTGGAGGCTCGCCGGAGCTGGATGTCATTCCCCTGATTTCTCAGGCGCTGGTGTGCCTTCAGCTGGGGCTGGAGTTCCTTCGGCAGGCGCTGGCTTGGCTTCCGGTGCCGGAGTTCCTTCGGCTGGAGCTGGTGTTCCCTCAGCTGGGGCAGGCTTGGCTTCTGGTGCTGGCGTACCTTCCGCAGGAGCAGGCGTTCCTTCGGCTGGCGCTGGCTTCTCTTCGGCAGCAGGAGTTCCCTCAGCTGGAGCCGCTGGTGTTTCTGTCTTCGCCCCTTCAGCCTTCGCCCCTTCCGCAGGAGCGGCTGGAGTCGTGAAGTCAGGGATGTCGAACTTCGGAACGTCAGGAACTTTTCCCGGTCCATCCTGAGGCAACAGCAAATCATCGCTGGCCTTCGGATTCTGAGTATGGAACCAGGCGTAGAACGCCTTCGAATTATCTGACTTCAGTGTCTTCACGCGGCTCTCAGCGATGTCCTTGAACATCTTAGAGTCCGGGTACTCCTTCAACAGCTTCTCCCATGCCTCAATCGCAGGCTTGACGGTCGCGTCTGTCCCGTCGCAACGGCATTCAAGAACTCGTGCGACACCCGCGAGAACTCGTTCTCGCAAATCGCTGTTCAGGTCCTTGCGATCGGCAAGATTCCCAAACGTACGAGCCGCATTATCAAGAGTTTTGACGCTTTTTTCACGGTCGGTGAAGAGCTGTCCAGCAGCCTCGTCGAGAGACAGTTCAGCCTGTCGAAGACGAGCCACGATTCCGATCGGAGAATCCGGGGCTGAATCGGCCACTGTCTGATACTCTTCTACTGAAGCTGCCATCAGCAAGCCGGAGGACTCGGCGGCGGTCGCAGGCGGACGGCGAGCGACATACACACCGACCGCGCAAACCGCCAGGACTGCGGCAACACCGTAAATGATCGTCGTTCCGTATTGTTCGAGCCATGGCTTGGATTCCTTCAGAATCTTGGCCAATGCGACTTCGTCTTCCTGGTGAACGTAGTGTCGATCCGACATCGTCGGGATACTTTCCTGCTGAAACCCTCAAATCTTCATCCATTCAAGCTACGAAGTATAGAAGTCGCCCCAAACAAAGGTCAATCGAGGAACCCGCGGGGGCGCCCTTGCGGCGAATTGTTGATCCAGGTGTGAGAACTCTCCATGTGAGAAGCCAAGCGGGGTGTAGTCGCCAATGCTTTTCAATGCAGGTCCTATCTGCCGGACTCCTCTGCGAGCGGGACCTGCGCAAATTCTTGACCACACCCAGCAACGAGGCCTGGCGAAGGTATTCGGCAGAAACTGCCGATCCTCATCCAGCAGAGCCCTGGATTGACTTATGCAACAGTACAAAGTGAATTCTGACGGGGGATCCACCCCAGCGGCATTAAGCCCTCTCAAAACTGGACCGAAGTCAGTGGGTTACGGCCGCCGATGACCGTTTTAGTCTTTTCTGTGATGCGATTGCGCCCTCATGGCGACCAAGCTGAGGATCTGAACCATGGTAGTCAAATGGACTCGACTTAGACTTGCTCGCTGGTTGGCCTTGAGCACACTGATGACCGGAGCGTCCTCACAAGTCCGCGGCGCTGACTTCATCATTAATTCAACCAACGATGCCGGAGCTGGCTCATTTCGGCAGGCAATCCTGGATGCCGCACCAGCAGGCGATACCGGGACGTTCGCCGCCGGACTGGCTGGCTTGTCGCTCACAAATGGCGGCCCGATCAACTTCACGAAGTCCCTGCAACTCAATGCTGCGAACGTGAATGGCCTGGTCATCACGCATGACATCGATCTGCAGCAGCGAATGACGTTTAACTCTTCGACGGCGGGCGAGCTTCAGACTTTCAGCGGTCAACTCAGCGGCATCAGCGGGATCACGAAGACTGGTGATGGCTCATTAATTCTGAGCGGCAATAACTCATATTCTGGCGGCACGCTGCTGGAGAATGGGGAGTTGCGAATGACGCACAATAATGCAATCGGATCCGGCACACTGACCGTCAACAACCTTGGTTCGACGTTCCTGACGTTCACCGACGGCGTCACAATTGGTAACGACATCAATCTGGCCACATCCACGATTGTGGCCCCGGACACTGGCACAACGGCCACGCTGGCCGGAGATATTTCCGAAACCGGCGGTTCATGGGGATTGACGAAAGACAACGTCAGTACTCTGATCCTGAAAGGAAACAACACGTTTAGCGGTGGTGTGTATGTGATCGACGGAACGGTACGAGTCGAAAGTGACAACGCACTGGGAACAGGGACACTGACGCTTCCGGGCGCGGTCACTTTGGATCTCGGCGAAGACGTCACTATCGGCAATCAGGTGCTCCTGCAGAACAACGTCATCTTCAATGTGGCGTCTGGTACAGCCACCATGAGCGGTTCCGTGGAGCAAGGCGGTGGATTCGACAAGACCGGAAATGGTCTGCTGATTCTCAGCGGCACGACCTCACACACAGGCGGCACGACTGTGTCCGGGGGAACTCTGCAGGGGAACACGGACAATCTTCAGGGCGACATCGTCAACAACGGCACCCTGATTTTTGATCAGGAAGGAGTCGGAGCGTACGCGGGAGTCATCAGCGGCACCGGCATTGTGACCAAAACCGGCGCAAATCTGCTGGTGATGTCCGGAGCAAACACCTACACCGGACCGACCAATCTTAACGTTGGTGAAATTCGAGTTGAGGGAAGCCTGGTCAGCGATGTGACAATTAGCGCAGCCGGCTTGCTGTCCGGGACCGGCAGCACAGGCAGCATTACGAACGACGGATTACTCCAGCCCGGCGTTGACGGCATCGGAGAACTGACTGTCGATGGCTATGCTCAGAACGCCACAGGGACGCTGGATATCGATATCAATGACGGTGGTGTCGTGCCTGGTACAAACAACGACCATCTGAATGTTGTCGGTCCTGCCGCAGTGATTGGCACATTGAACGTCACGGCCGCTCCCGGCACCTACACAACCGGAACGCAGTATGTGATTCTTTCGGCCGGCGGAGGAGTCACAGGAGCATTCACCACGGTCACTGACAACATGTCTTTGTTCGATGTTAATGCCATCTACAACATCAATGATATTACAATTGAACTTCAGCGAATCCTTGCCCTTCGCGATGTCGGAGTCACCGGGAATCAGCAAGCCGTCGGCGGAGCGCTCGATGCAATCGCGCTCACGGCCACCGGAGATCTGCAGACCATGATCAACAATCTGGGCGCTGCTTCAACTGTCGATCAGCAGCGAGGTCTCTCGCAGTTGAGCGGTGAGGGATACGGAACAACTCAAACGATCGGCATTCAGTCAGGAATTCAGTTTCAGAATTCTGTAACGGATCGTTTGACAAACAACGGAAACTTTCTGACATCCACTGGCGGATCACTCGTGTCCGCTGAGCTCGCGAACGAGGACGTCTGGCTGGTCAGTGGTCGCGACCAGGCTTCTCAGCGACGCGGCTGGCTGCAGGGATTCGGAACAAGTGCTCAGATCAGTGCAGATGGCAACGCGGCTGGCTCCGACTATCGCCAGGGTGGCGTAGCGGTAGGGCTGGATCTGGGCAGCGATGAGACTGGGGTTATTGGTATTTCCAACGGTAACTCTTTCCTCAGCTTTGGTCAGGACAATGGTTCTTTCGGCAACATGAATTCACACCACTTCGGTCTCTACGGTGTGCGGCAGATGGATCCCCTGTATGTGCTGGGATCAACCAGTTACGGCTACAGCGACATCGATATGACTCGCACAGTGCCCGGCGGAACCGTGCAGGGATCGCCGGTTGCTCATCAGATCGGCGCATATGCCGAGACGGGTTTGTCGCTGGATGGCAGCATGGTTCGCCTCCAGCCCCTGATGGCTTTGCAGTATCAATTGTTCTCGCAGCAGAGCTTTGCCGAAACCGGCGGCCCGGGAGCACTGAATGTCGCAGGCCAGCAGGCCAATTCACTGCGGACACATCTGGGTGCTCGTTTAAGCTTCAGCGAACTGCAGGATTCCAGCGGACGACTGTGGACTCCGTATGTTCATGCCCGTTGGGTTGCAGAACTACTGGATAACGATCGACTCGTGAATGCGTCAATCATCGGTGCTCCGGCCGGTGGCAGTTTTGTGACCGCTGGAAACGGGCTCGGGCACCACTTCGCTGTCATTGGCACTGGTGTGAATGTGGAACTGACGGATCACTGGTCACTGTTCTCCAACTACGACCTGCAGGCTGGCGGTGGATTGACGGCCCATACAGGCAGCGGCGGATTGACTTATCAGTTTTAGTGCTGTCGCAGGAATCATTCAGCACAACGGTCGCTGTTCAACAATCTGTGACATCGGTTAGCATGCCGCTCCCACGCGAAATCGTTCTCTGGGAGCTGATGCATGTTGTTTGATACTCACACAAATCTGATGTGGTACCCGGATCATCTTTCGGATGAATTCGTAGAGTTCGCCTGGGAAGCCAAGCGAGCGAAAATGAAGCTCACTTCGGACGTGTATTTCGCTGGCACCGACAGTCAACAGGCGAACGCGTTTGATTCAAAGCCCGAGCAGCTTTTGCAGGCGACAGCCGAAGCTGACAAGGTCATCGTGTTTGGCATCAAAGCACCGTTCTGTGGCATTAACGCGGACCAGGAACTGATCGCGAAGTTCGTGAATGAACATTCCGATCGCTTCATCGGCTGGTGCTCCGTAAATCCGAATGACGTCGACTGTGTAGAACAGCTTGAATACTACGTGAATACTTTGGGTCTGCGAGGACTGAAGTGCTCGCCGATCTATCAGAACTGGGACCCTCAGGATCCGAAACATCTGCCTCTGTTTCGTAAAGCTGAGAAGCTGGGCATCCCGGTGAACATTCATCAGGGCACCTCGTTCGTGCGTCCCGGTCCGCTGAAATATGCCAATCCGATTCTGCTGGAAGATATTGCGATCGCGTGTCCGAATCTTCGCATCGTGATCGCTCATATGGGCCATCCGTGGGAGACGGAATGCGTCGTGCTGATTCGCAAGCATCCGAATCTCTACACGAACATTTCTGCATTGCATTATCGACCGCTGCGGCACTATCAGGCGTTTATGACCGCCATTGAATACGGTGTCGAGCACAAGCTGATTTTCGGCTCCGACTTCCCCTCAGCAACGCCTGCTCAAGTCATTGCCGGACAACACAAAGTGAACGATGTCGTTCGTGGCACCAACTTTCCTCGCGTCTCAGACGAGATCATCCACAACATCATCTACGAAAACTGGAAGAAGTTTCTTCCAGAGTACGTTTGACGGCGTAGCCGAGAGGTCATTGTCCGATGCTGCTCGCAGTGAGCCGGTGTGGCATTCAACGAACGGAGCGGCGTTTGAGGCGATCGGCAAGGACGGATAGCAGCAGGACGGCGCCGAGGACAATTTGCTGATTCGATGGTGCAACGCTCATCAGGTTCATACCGTTGCGAATGATGGCGATAATAAATGCGCCGATCAACGTGCCGAGCATCCGGCCTTCGCCTCCCATGAGTGATGTACCACCGACAACAACCGCAGCGATGACGTTCAGCTCAAACATGTCGCCATATTTGGGATCTCCGGCATTCAATCGAGAACTCAGAATGATGCCGCCAAGCCCTGCCAGTGCTCCACTGATCGTGTAAACGAGCAGCAAGTTCTTGCGAACGTGTATTCCCGCCAATCGAGCGGCCTCCGCATTGCCTCCGATGGCGTAGAGAATTCGCCCGAAAACAGAACGCTGCATAACAACATGCGCGAGTCCGTATAGAACGATCATGATCAGAACGGGATTCGGCAGCCCGGCGGTTGACTCTCCTCCAAGCCATCGAAACGATGGCGGAACCGCGTTGATCGAAGTGAAATTGGACAGTCGCATGGCCAGACCTTTGGCCATCAGCATCATCGCCAGTGTCACAAGAAACGGAGGCAGAGAAGCCTGAGTTACCATCAGTCCGTTAAACAACCCAGCGGCCGCTGTCAGCAGTATTCCTGCAAGACAGGCGAACATCACCGAGACGGGCGTCGCAGAAACTCCACCAGCATAGTCGCGAAGAATAATTGTGGCCGTTACGGAGGACAGAGCGACCAGCGAACCAACGCTTAGGTCAATTCCACCACCAATGATGACCATGGTCATGCCGATCGCGATGACCGCATAGATCGCCGTCTGATTGGCCACTCCAATTAAGTTTGACCGTGTCAGAAAACTGGGCCAGCGTCCCGGCCGCGGAACTGCAAATTGCTGAGGCGTCAGTTGTGCAAAACGCGCCCAGACCTTCCACTCAGCGGAGGCTCCGGTAACCGCGACGACGTCAACTTTTGTCCCATCGCCGAATAACTGTTCCAGCTTTTGCCTTGCATCGGCGGGACTACCAGCAACGCGTCCCAGTACTGTTCCTCCGGCGGCTGTTATCGACTCTTCCATTGCTGCGGCAAAGGCGTTGTCATCTGCCGATGCCGGCACTGCGATAAAGACGTGTACTCCCGAACCATATTGCGTCACGATCTGATCGGCCAATTGACGGCCCGCGTCACTTCCGGTGGCTCGCTGTTCCTTCACTGTCAGCAGGCTGAACACCAGCATTAGAAACAACAAAACAAACACCATGCCATAGTTCGTCATCGCAGCGCGAAGAGATGCTCGGTAAGTTCGGGCTGGATGTTGTGACATGAACGAGACCAGTTTAAGGTTGGATGCTCGGGGAATGAAATGCGGGGAAGCGTTTCGCAGGCCGGAACGAGTAATGCGATTCTCGGCTCTCCTGGAGGTTTGGCGGAACTCGCTCCGGAGGCTGTGAATTCATTGCAGGGACGAACAAGCGAACTGGTGGGCCGGCGTTCGCTAACGCTCACTTATCCCACCCTACTATTGGAGTAACTTATCAACCTTCGAGCGAAAGGCGGCACTAAGAAACCAACAGCCAGATGATAGCAGCGTCGACCTACCGAAGCCCGCTGTCAGACGATTCTTTCTGACTCATCCGAGATCTCTCCTTCGACGTTTGTTCCTCGGGAGGTCGCTGCAGATCCAGAGTTCTCGCACGGGCTTCGGCGAACTGCAGGATCTTCGCGGCCGTGGGAGCAGCGACTGTTCCACCGTAGTGAACTCCCGGAACAGTAGGCTCGTCAACCATCAGCAGCACAATGACAGCAGGATCTTCCGCCGGCGCCCCGCAAATAAACGACAACACCCAGGCCTTGTCTGAATAGGTCCCAGTTTCCGGATCCAGCTTCTGCGCGGTGCCGGTCTTGCCAAAAATTGACAGCCCAGGAATCCTGGCCGTTTTCCCGGTGCCTCGTTCGATGACCTGGACCATTGGTTGCTGCACAAGCCAGCGGGCGACCTGAGCATCCAGCAGTTCGGCCCCAACATCAGCCGCCGGACGCACCGCATTCACGGCACTCGCGGGAGAAGCAATGCTGTCATCCTCCGAGGCTCCTCGAACCAGTCGCGGCCTGACAAGTCGACCACCATTCGCCAGCGCGGCATGAGCGGTAATGAGTTGCAGCGGAGTCACGGCCAGCTCCTGTCCCATCGGAATGGAACCCAGCGAATAAACATTCCAGCGATCAAAGGAATGCAGGAGTCCGGGAATCTCGCCGGGCAATTCGATGCCTGTCCGCCGGCCGAATCCGAAGCTGCGAGTCGCCTCGTAGAGGGCTTCGAGTCCCAGTCGTTCGCCGATCTTTGCCATGCCGATGTTGCTGGATTTGACCAGCACATCTTCAACGCTCAACTCACCGTAAGAATGGTGATCATGCAGAATGCGCGGGCCCATGCGATAAGCTCCGAAACTGCAGTCGATCATCTCATCACTCTGCAGCAGTTGCTCCTGCAGAGCCCAGCCCACGATAAACGGCTTGAACGTTGAGCCTGGTTCAAATGCGGCCGACACGGCCAGATTCTTCCAGGCCGCTTCGGGAACCTGAACCAGCGAGTTTGGATCAAAGCCAGGGCGAGAGGCCATCGCAAGCACATCGCCACTGTGGGGCTCCATCACAATCGCACACGCACCGACGGGTTTCCAGTCTTCCATTAGTTCATCGAGATGGCGTTCGGTTTCGATCTGCATCAGCAAATCAATCGTCGACACGACAGTCTGACCGTGATCGGGTGAAGAAGACTGTTCAGCGGCAACCTCCACGACAATACCGCGAGCGTCCCGTGTCATCACCCGACTTCCGTCGACACCACGGATGAGCGTATTCAGGCTTTGTTCAAGGCCGCCTTTGCCTTCGTTGTCGATGTTGCGAATGCCCAGGACATGAGATGCAAAACCGCCCTGCGGATACTTACGCTGATATTCGCGTCGCAACCCCCAGGTGGATTTGGCCAGACCCAGCTTGCGAAACTCCTGCACCGTAGCATCATCGGTTCGCCGCCTGATCCAAAGAAACTGCTTGTCCTTGTTGTCAAGCAGCCGTTGATAAAGCTCATCGGTGTTGACATTCAGAATCGATCCCGCTTTCCACGCAAACTCCCACGGCTCGGTGATTTCATCCGGGACCACATACAAGCTGTCGCAGGTAATCGTCATCGCCAGCACATGGCCATTTCGATCAAGAATCTCACCAGGCCGCGCAGGTATGACTTCGCTGAAAATGCTCTGCCGCGCAACGCGATCATTCATCAACTGGCGCTGAGCCCCCTGGAGTTGCACCAGTCGTGCCAGCAGAATAATCCAGCCAAGAAACACGAAGCCAGAGATCAGGCTGAATCGCCACGATTTGAGATCGGAGGCAGATGTGACTGTCGCATGGGTCTCCAAGGAGTCCGACGATGTTGCGTCGTTCACCTCCGTCTCAGGAATCTCCAGAGAGGTCTCTGCAACACTCGCGTTGACTGGGGACTCATTCTTGTCAGTGGGCAAGTCGGTTCCGCTCATCAGTCAATTCCTTCCGGGTTGAAAGGATGCTGAAAACGCAGCAGAGGAAGTCGCTCATCATGCGCCGGGCGTTTGGCTTTGTCGTCGTTTGAATCTGGACGAATCGCCGTTTCCACACGAGGTCTCGCGGCAGGATTGGGAGTCCTCTGAGTGCTCGGGCTGGCGGCTTCTTCCATCGTCGCGGCAAGTTGAGCTGGCGCTGTTAGCCGCTGAGTCTCCAGACGCAATCGCACAAGCAGTTCGAGCAGAAGGTCGGTTTGATAGTACTGCACGCTGACGTCACGGCGCATTTGCATCGTCTGTTTCTCCAGCCGGACTCCGGCCATAGAAACCAGCACGACGAGCAGCAATCCAGCGGCAAAGCGAAAAAACACAGGACGCCCAGCATTCGCTTGAGACAAGAGAATTGTTTCGCGGAGCAAACTCCTCGAATGGTGGACTCAAACAGGCGTCAGGCAGGAATCGTGAGTAATCGCGTAAGTTCGCCGATGATTTGCGTTCGTCCCCACTGGGTCTACCCCGGTGGTTCACGGGCCTTTGCACCACTGACATTGATGTCTATTGTTGGTGCAACAGCTAATAAACCCCCGACGCTGGTAGGGGACGACGAAAACAACGCCTGCTACCACTCACTAACTTTGAGATTCATGCGGTGTGCCCGCCTTCGCTTACGCTCAGTTGTCACACCCTACAGAAAACGCGGCGATTTGCAGGGTGTGACAAGTTCGCCCAAGCAAACTCAGGCTCACCACTAGCGGAAGTTATTCCGCCCCAAATCCAAAATCCGAAACACCGCCCGAGAATAATTCCTGCCATTTGACCTGTTTGAGGTCCATCACTTGGGCGTCATCGGATCCCATGTGCCTAAGGCACCACATTGACTTCGGTGGCATCGGCAGGAAGCGCCAGAATTGTGCCGGGCTTCAGCTTATTCGGATCTTTCACGTTGGACTGATTCAAACGAAGAATCTCAACCCAACGGCTGGATCGCCCCAGGAACCGCTTGGAAATCTCCGACAGCGTTTCACGTTCGCCAACTCGATACGCGGGCGAACCATCTTCCAGCAGCATAAACGCGGCCGGCTCAACCACCTTTGGTTTTGAATCCACAAACAACTGCGGATAACGCTCCTCGAGAATCTCTTTGGATGGCGTCAGCACGACCATGCCGGGACGCATATGCTTTGGTTCAGCAATTCGATGCTGATTGAACACGGCCAGAGCGGAGAAGTACCGAGTTGTGCCGTACACGCGTTTCGAAATCTTTGAATAGTTCTCACCGTTCTTCACCACGGTGTACTCGTAAGTCGTTCCATCGTCCGGAGCAGGTTCAGCTTCTGCATTCTGACTGTTGAATGCAGCCAGACTAAACTTTCCATCGGCACCGGAACCACCCGCTGTTCGCACCGAGTTACGATTGGTTCGCCCGCCCGGCTGAGTCACGGCGTCAAAGCCTCGAGAGCCAAAGCCGCTCGACTGCTGCGCGACCGTGCGATCTGAGATTTCCTGTTCTGCAACCGATCCGAATGCCGGAGTTTCGTCGCTGTCGTATGGAGCATTGTTTCCTGACGCAACGTTTCCTGACGCATCATCTAAAGGAGCGAAGTCAGAGACTCGATCGGAATAAGCATCGCCCGCACTCTGTCCGGCCGATCCATCCTGAGGGTCCAGCATCGCGATGAGCACTGGTTCTTTCTCTGACTCGACTGGGGATTCCCCCAAAATCGGTGGTTCAGCCAACTCGGTCTCTGTGGTCGCAGAGTCGGTGACGGCCGACGCATCCACTGAATCGAACGACATTTCAGCGGCATCGTTGGTTTCTGGAAGAGTGATCCCGTTGGAAGCGTCTGCGATATCAGTCGACGGTTCTCGCCCGGACGCTGGCAGGTCTTCAGTCCCTGCCAATGCAGACAGAGGAAACTCGTTATCCTGCGGCTGAGGCACTGAGTCTGTGGTTTCCAGTGGACCGAACTCCGGAGTTGCACTCTCTGAGCGATTCGCATCTCCCGCATTGATATCCGCCATGGCGGGGCTGGTCTGCGCCGCGGAACGATCTTCGTCGATGGCAGCAAATGCGTTACCGGTCGCGGCAGGTTCTGTCATCGCGGATTCGGCCAGTTCGGCGAGTGATCCCTGAGGTTCTCGGTTCTCGATCACGGCGGCGGGAAACGAGTTCTCTGCGACGAGATCGCCAGGCACGTTTGTTGGGGCGTTGGCGTCAGACTCTGACGGCTCAGAAAACTCCATGGCAGCAGAAGCACCGAAGTTCGGTGTTGATGTCTCCGCTTCGGGCTGTGCAAACGCTGGTACATCACCCTCGCGAGTTGTGATCGCGTTGTCGGTTGCTGTAAGGCTTCTTTCCAGCAGAGGATCTGTGGTGGCTCCAGTCACATTGCCGGACATCAAAGCCGACGCTTCCTCGGGTGTTGCGTTCGCGTCGGGAGTCCCGGCTTTTGATGCGATCGAGGCCTGCGTCAACTGGCGCTGATGGAGATCCATCTTATGATAGACAAGGAAGCAGAAAGCGAAGAAGAGAATGGTGATGACCGCCATTCCCAGCTTGGCTTCATGACTAATGGCATTTGCAGCCGTTGAGGCAGACTTCAGAGATGTCAGCAACTTCCCAGCCACTTCGTGGCTCTCAGTTTCGCTGATCGGCTGCGAGGATTCAGCCGCACTTCGGCCGGGGTTGCTTCCACGGGTGTTTTTGTCAGAACCTGCCATCCCTGGTGTCCTTTGAATGCGTTCTTGACGATTCGATCTTCCAACGAATGGAATGTCAGAATCACCACAATTCCGTCCGTCTTCATGATGTTCGGAAGGACGTTCGTCAACATGCGTTCCACATGCTGCAGTTCATTGTTGGCCGCGATCCGCAAAGCCTGGAAAACTCGCGTCGCGGAATTTCGACCGCCAGCGTTCTTCGCAGCTCCGACTGCAGCCGAAACACAGGCCTCCAGATCCTCCGTGGTGACAACCGGATTTCCCTGTTGTCGGCGTCTGACGATTTCCGAAGCAACCTTTGCGGCCGCTGGTTCTTCGCCAAACTCGCGAAAAATCTTCTCCAGCTCTGATCCTTCCAAAGTTCTCAACAGCTCTGAAACCGGCTTATTCTCGTGCGGATGAAACCGCATATCCAAAGGTCCGCCGGCATCAAAACCAAAACCACGTTCTCGATCCGAAAGCTGGTCCGAAGATAAACCCAGATCCAACAACACTCGATCAACCCGTTCAATCCCCAGCGTCTGCAGCACCGTTTCGGCGTCTGCATAACTGGAACGAACAAACGAAGTTCCCGGGTGTTGAATTGAGGCAAGATTCTGAGTCGCCAGAGCGAGCATCATTGGGTCGCGATCGAGACCAATGAGACGTCCGGTTTCTCCCAGTGATTTCAGGATAAGTCGACTGTGACCACCAGCACCAAGAGTTCCATCAAGAACCGTGAGGCCGGCAGATAACTGCAACCATTGCATCACTTCCCGGGGCATAACCGGAACGTGAACGGAACGCTGATCCGCAGTTGTCATTGGGGAATGAGAGTTAACAGAAAGGAGCCAATTTACGCCATTGAGAAATCTCTGGCGCAAAACCAGCCGAAGGAGAGAGTTGAAATCTATGTTCCAATGCCTTCTGCGCGAAGAGCAGTTTTCCCCGGCATTACGCACTCGAGAGCCGCCCTTGTCACTTCGTCGACCTGCTCTGTGGAGCCTTGCTGATCCGTGATTGACCCGCCAGATCGCCCTCCGCCAGACCGCCCTCCGCCAGACCGCAAATCATCAGTACCGCGGACCGCTCTGGGATTCGATCTCCGGGGAATTAACGATATGATCCACCGCCGGCTCCATGTTCAATCAGCAGTCGAACACGCCGCGATGTGAGTGCAACGGTCTCTGCATCTGGATACGGGAATCACTTGGTGCCACAGGTTCAGGTTGAGTTTTACGGTATTCCTCGTGCAAGAGCCGGGGTTGCTGAGGCCAAAGCCACAGCCACGACCCTGGGCGATCTTGCCCTGTCCCTATCGCAATTGTTTCCGGGGCTTGGCGAGTGCTGTTTTGACGGGCCACACTTTCGGCCGGGATACACCGCGAACCTGAGCGGAGACAGATTCACAACCGACCCGACAACGCCAATCAACGACGGCGACTCCATCCTGATCCTCTCGCTGGATGCCGGTGGGTAAGCTCAACCGGTGTGCCTGCTTTCGCTAAGGCTCAGTTGTCACACCCTACGGGAAAACATTGCAATTTGTAGGGTGTGACAAGTTCGCCCAAGCGAACGCAGGCTCACCATTCATGGATATCGTTTCGAACCAAATCATTACTTTGCTGCTGCTGCGGCGGCGGCGGGCAGAAACGTGACATTGAAGCACTCTTCGGGCTTCACGGAACCTTTAGGAATGTCTTCCAGTTCCTCGATCTGTTGAACCAACGTTTGCCAGCGCTCCAGAGTCATCCCGCAGGCGGCCATGCCTTCACCCGTCTTGCAAAGTGGAGCCATCGCTTCGACTCCATACTTCAACGCTGCAGGGCTCATGTCTTTGTTCATACCATGGATCGCTTCATTCGTCTTTGCGGGATCAAGGAGGTATTGCTCCCAGCCTTTCACACTGGCGGCGACGACGGCCTTCACCAAGTCCGGGCGTTGGTTGATCACGGTTTCTGTCGTGACTAACACGCTGGCATACGGATTGAAGCCAATGTCAGAGACCATCAGAACTTTCGGATCACCGCCTTTTTCCTTTGCGACGAACGGCTCACTAAAGACGTAACCCTGCTGCGCGAAATCGGGCTTTACGAGAAACTCGCCGACCAATCCGTTGAAGGGCACCATGCGAACATTGGTGAGCGGGAGTTTCTTCTTCATCCACAATGCAAACGGGCGAGAATCACTGATCGCCAACTCCACGTTGACCAGTTCTTCGAGCTTTGTAATTCCGGATGCTTCATGCACCATAATGCAACGCGGATTGCTTTGCAGAGGAGCCATCAGAGCAACAATAGGCACTCCCGCCGCTCGCGCTTTGACGACATTATCAGCATCGGATACTGCGAATTGAATTCGCTCCGCCGCCAGTTCCTGAATGATCCCCTGTGGCGCACCGGGACCGCCTGGGATAATCTCGACGGCGAGGTCATTCTTGTCAAAAAGTCCCAGAGTGTCCGCCGCAAGATATCCTCCGTGTTCGACTTCAGGATACCAGTTCAACGCCACCTGGGTGACGACTTTTTCTCCGGCGGTGCTTGTGGCTTTCGTCACGGTGTCCCGTTTGGACTCTTCACAACCTGCAAAGAGAATGAGAGCGATCGGGCAAAGAGACCATTTAACATTCATGGAAAGATTCCAGTTTCTTGCAGAGAAAACTCAACGACTGACGTACAGCATCTTGCTGTCGCTCGTGGCGAATAAACAATCGTTGTTCTGAGTCTGTAAAAGGTGTGCTGGTGGGGTCTGGTATTGTGGTCTGCAGATGAAGTTTGTGCGAGCAGCACGGATGATTTCGCTGAGCAAATCCCAGCCACGCGATGCCGTCGAGGTCGTCCGGAGCATCCGGACCGAGATGTCCGGTAATGCTGACCGAGATCGTAGCGTGGGCCGTATTCCGCAGTGCAGCGTTTGCCATTAACTGAGCGACCTCAGAACTGACGACGCCATGCTGTTCGACAAGGGCTGAAGAAACGTTCAGCCATGCGACTTTGCTCTCGACCTGATAGACAACAAATCCCCCCGCCAGAACGGCCGACATCCCGGGAATTCGAGCCAGCGTGGCGGCAATCAGTCCGGCCGTGCAACTCTCTGCGGTGACGAGAACTTGATTGGTTTTCCTGAGCAGTTCAAAGGCCCGGAATGCGAGGGGATCGAGTGTTTCAGGCGTGTTCATGGGAGTTGTTTCATGTTTTCCGGCAGTTTAGCGGGCTGCTGTTTTGTGAGTCGCACGGCCCTGGCAGGGCGTTGAATCAGTGGCATGCTGAGCGTTTTCATTGAACGGCGAGCCGCAGGCGGAGTCGACATCGGGCGACGACGCCTGCGGCTTACCGTTAAGCGATGAAATCAACTAAACGATGAAATCAAAGCCCTTTTGGTTGTATGGTCGAAATGCCCGCCCATGTAGGATGAGCATCCCCGCGTTGGCTGCGAGTCGGACAAGAATGCCCAACGTACATAGACAACTGCACAATCTCCATCGTATGCTGTCTTCTATGCTGAAAGAATCCAGCAGCCCTCCCGGACGTCCTGTCCACAATTTTCCTCCCGGAAAAGCTCTGCTATGAAATCGAATCCTGCGACTAATCAAGCTTCTTCCAACGCGGCATCGCGTCGAACGTTTCTGTCTGATATCGGCATGGGCTTCACGGGACTCGCACTCGGAGCCATGCTCCAGCGAGACGGCATCGTGCGAGCCTCGGAATCGACCGCCGCGGGATTGCCGTCCGGACTTGCTCACATGACGCCCAAAGCGAAGAGCGTCATCTGGATTTTTCTGGTGGGCGGGATGTCGCAGATGGAATCCTTCGACCCGAAACCGGCACTGAATAAATACTCCGGGATGTCGGTCGATGAAACTCCATTCAAGAGTGTGCTCGAATCGCCCTATCTGAAAAAGAATCTGCGTGAATTTATCCCCGGTCTCCATCATGCACACCCCAAACTTTACCCGATGCAGATTGGTCATTCGCGACGAGGACAAAGCGGGCTGGACGTCAGCGACTGGTGGCCGCACCTGGGCAACATGATAGACGATGTCGCGATCGTGCGTTCGATGTGGACGACGGATAATAATCACGGAGCCCAGTTGCAGTTTCATACGGGCCGACACGCGTTGGAAGGACAGTTTCCGACGATTGGCTCATGGGTGAATTATGGCCTGGGAACGTTGAATGAGAATCTGCCAAGCTTCTGTGTGATCGGGACTCCGATCGCCGATTGCTGCGGTGGATTGGGTGCTCATGGTGCCAATTATCTCGGCCCGGAACATGCCGGTATTCATCTGAATGTCGATCCCGCGAATCCTCTGCCGTTCGCAACGCCGGGTTCCGAAGTTTATCGCGAAGAGCAGCAAAGCGAATTTGAACTACTGGGACGGCTCAATCGATTGTCCGCCATCGAGTACCCTGACGACCCGGCATTAAAGGCTCGAATCAAGTCTTACGAGCTGGCGTTTCGCATGCAGTCAGCATTGCCAAATGAGATTAATTTCTCAGCGGAGACCGCGAGCACTCAGGAGATGTACGGTCTTAATCAGGATCCAACAAAGACATTCGGCCAGCAGTGTCTTGTGGCCCGACGACTTGTTGAATCCGGCGTACGTTTCGTGCAGTTGTTTCACGGCAGCAATGGCGGCGCGGGGTCGTGGGATGCTCATAGTGGTCTCAAGAGTAATCACTCGACACTCTGCAAGCAGGTCGATCAGCCTATCGCTGGTCTGTTGCGAGATCTCAAAGAGCGAGGATTGCTGGACGAAACGTTGGTCGTGATCGGCACAGAGTTCGGTCGCACACCTGGCTTCCAGAATTCCGATGGACGTGATCATCATCCGTATGGTTTCTCAGTCGCGCTGGCTGGCGGCGGAGTTAAAGGCGGAATTGCTCACGGAGCAACCGATGAGATCGGCTTCCATGCCGTTGAAGACCGGCATTACGTAACCGACTTGCATGCAACGGTGATGCACCAGCTTGGCCTGGATGCTCGCCGTTTGGAAGTTCCCGGCCGCAAGCGGCTGGATCTTGATTACGGTCAACCGATCCACGCGATTTTGTAGGGTGTGACAAGTTCGCCCCAGCGAACGCAGGCACACCAGATTCTCTACTGCTCCAAAAACCGCTGCAGCCGCGGCAAGAGCTGCCCTTCAATGTCGCGAGTCCAGCATTCCCAGATCACGAGCACTGACCAGCCGGCCGCTTTTAATTGCCGACGATTGCGCTGATCGCGAGTCACATTGCCGCCGCGTTTGTTTTGCCAGAACTCGGTGTTCGTCGCGGGCGTGACTTTTCCGTAGCGACAACGATGCATATGCCAAAAGCATCCGTGCACGAAGATCACCTTTCGATGAGCCGCCAGGACCAGATCCGGAGTTCCAGGCAGCCCCTTCTTGTGCAGTCGGAACCGATAGCCCATCTGATGGACCAGCGATCGTACAATCATCTCCGGCTTCGTGTCGCGAGAACGAATCCGTGACATGTTGAACGAACGCTGCTCCGGTGAATGAACGTCAGACACAAGGGCTATTCTCGCGTCACGAATTCATCGAGATTCAACAACACGTTCGCGGTGGTGGTCCATGTCGCAAGTTCGACAGGATCCAGCGTACTCTTGACCGACAAGTCGCCGACCTTCAGCAACTGAGCGGCCGCGTCCGGTGATTGCTTAAAGGTTTCTCGATCAGACTGCAGCCCTTCTGCAAGCACCTGCTGTTCCTGGGCCGAGGGTGAACGTCCGGTAATAAGTCGAAATCCGTAGGTCAGTCGATCCGAATCTGTTGAGCCGCCCTCCTGGACCATTCGCAGTGCCAAGCCACGAGCCGCTTCCACGAAGGTGACTTCATTCATCAGAGCCAGAGCCTGCAACGGGGTATTCGTTCGAGATCGCTTGATCGTGCAGACTTCTCGATTGGTCGCATCGAACAGCAGCAGACTTGGCGGAGCGGCCGTGCGTTTCCAGATCGTATACATCGTGCGACGATAAAGCCCTTCGCCTTTGTCGTGCTTGTATCCACGCAAGTCACCGTACTTGCTGGTTTCGTCCCAGACACCTTCCGGCATATACGGGCGAACGCTGGGACCGCCAATCTTGTTGACCAGCAGACCGCTGACAGCTAGAGCCTGATCGCGAATCAGCTCGGCCGACAAACGAAAACGAGGACCACGCGACAACAGTCGATTGTCCGGATCAAGGGCGAGTCGATCCTTGTCGGTGTGAGATGTCTGCCGATACGTCGCGCTCATCAGAATCAGCTTCTGTAACGCCTTCATATCCCAGGCCTGAGCGGACTTGCCAACAACGGCAGGCAGTGTCGTCGGATGCATAAACTGATCGGCCAGCCAGTCGAGCAGTTCCGGGTGACTTGGATATTCAGCCTGCGCTCCAAAATTCTCGCTGGTCTTTACAAGACCTGTGCCAAAGAATCGCTCCCATGCCCGATTCACCCAAACTCTGGCGGTCAGCGGATTTGCATCACTGACAACCCACTGCGCGAACCCGAGTCGATCGTTGCTCGCGCCTTCAGGCAGAGGAGGCAAAAATGCTGGTGTAGCTCGCTGAACTTTATCCGTCGGGCGATCATATTCACCGCGAGTCAGAATGAAAGCTTCTCGCGGCGTCGTTTCTTTCATCACCATCGTCGTCGGAAGGTTGGCATTGAACTCCACAACTTTTGCCTCCGCATCCGTCAGAGCACTTTGAGCTGTTCGAATGGGGTTATCTGTTTGCTCGCGAAAGTACTTCTGCAGTTGAGCAGTCTGGTCAGCACTGCGGGACTCCTGAGCAAGATTGAGAATGGCCCGAACATCGGCGGGGAGCCCACCATCGCCCAGACCGACCTGATCGCTGTCCGCATCCGAAACAGAAAGTCGAATTCGCCCAGCATTGTGATCCCCAAACTGCGAATCGTGAGTGATGCGAATGATCAACACCGAACCCGCAGCAGCTTCGACCGGACTTTCCGGTGCAAAGAAAACGCGGCGAGCAATCTTCTTGGCGGGATCGTTGCCGTCGATGGCCCAGCCAAACGATTCGGTACCTCGCCCCTCTGTCGGCCGAACATCCAGACGAATTTTTGCCGCTGTGTAGTTTGGCTGCTCGTAGTCAGCCTGGACTTTCTTCAAAGCCACGGCGACGGGAGCCGCATCGCCGACTTGTAGCTCCGCAGAGACACCCGTCAGCACAAAGTTCCCGTTGAATCCTCGCCCCAAACTCTGTGCGGGGAGAGATGGATCGGGCAATGTTTCCAGCAGAATGCCCGACAGGCGATTGGACTCCAGAGGAATCTCAATTCGGTATTCATCGTTCGCAGGATTTTTCCCTGAGGCCAGCCAGGAGCCATCGCCCTGCCGAGTCATCGTCGCGCCACCGACCGAAGAGACGCTGCGAGGCTCAAGCATTTGCCAGACCGGCCGGGTCTCTCGTGCTTTGACATGAACTTCCCATGCAGTCATCAGCTCGGGCAATGTCTTGGCCACGTCATCGCGTTGAGCTGTTGCCGCGGCCACCGCTTGCCGCAGTTCTGTTCGCTGCTGTTCCAACTCAGGCGTTAACAGCGTCATCAACGGAGGAGTATTCTCGGCCCGTCTTGTCGTCGGAGCCAGTACACCGGATTCCTCGACTGAGTTGAAGTACGCAAACAGCTGATAGAACTCACGCTGCGAAACCGGATCGTATTTGTGATCATGGCAGCGACAGCAATTCAGAGTCAGTCCGAGCCATGTCAGCCCTGTCGTTTCGACTCGATCAATGACCGTCTCCACGAACCATTCCTGTTCAATCCGACCGCCTTCTCCGTTCAGGCGATGATTGCGATTGAACCCCGTCGCAATGATCTGATCCTGAGTCGCATTGGCCAACATGTCACCGGCCAATTGCTCAATGGTAAATTGATCAAACGGCATGTTGGAATTGTAAGCCTTGATCACCCAGTCGCGCCACGCCCACATTTCGCGACTGCTGTCGACCTGAAATCCATTGCTGTCAGCGTAGCGCGCATTATCCAGCCAACTGATCGCCATGCGTTCGCCGTAATGCGGTGAGGCGAGAAGGCGATCGACAACATGCTCCCAGGCCTTTGGCGACTTATCTTTCAGGAACGCGTCGATCTCTTCCAATGTCGGCGGCAACCCGGTGATATCCAAAGTCGCGCGGCGCAGCAAAGTAACGCGATCGGCTTCCGAAGACGGCTTCATGCCCTGTGACTGCAGTTTCGCGATGATGAACGAATCAATCGGATTGGCAACGACGGAAGCAAATTCGGCGGAGACCTGAGGCACTGCCGGAGATTGCACTTTCTCAAACGCCCAATGTCCCTCGTACTTCGCTCCTTGTTTGATCCAGCGGCGGAGCGTTTCGATCTGCTCTGCCGTGAGCACTTTTCCTGCTTCAGCGGGCGGCATGTGCAGGTCTGCATCAGCCGATGTCACTCGCTTCAACAATTCGCTGTTATCAGGATCATTGGGCACAATCGCAGCCGCGCCGGATTCGGCGGGCTTCATTGCTGCGTCTCGTTGATCCAGACGCAGTCCCGCGGCTCGATGAGCATCATCGGGACCATGACATTGAAAACAATTCTGAGACAGGATCGGCTTCACATCGCGATTGAAGTGAACATCATCCGCATGGCTGAGTGGCAGCAGTGATAAGTACAGAACTGCCATCAAACAGGTGATAGGCCAGCGAGATATGTAGATCCGGTTCATGGCAGGAAGCTCGGCAGGAAGAAATCAAACGCAGAAACGCTCGGCCCAGGTTAAGAACCGACTTCAGATGATCGCAGGTTTGAGGACAAATTAAAGGCTTACTCCTTGTTTCGTGGTTGTTTCGTCTGTGACACAGGACCAGATGTTGAGACGAATCTCGTTCACGATTTACTGTTGATCCACTTTCGGTCTGCTTCGAACACCAAACAAAGATGCCTCAAAACCGGGAACGGTTAATTGCATTCGAAGGGCTTTTTTTGATAATTCGCGGCTCTCTCCTTTCACGGATCTCCCTTCTGTTTAAATGAAAGTCCACTCCATGATGAAGTGTTTATTTCGGGCTGTCCGCCTTGTCGCCACATGCGTGGTGATCGCGGCCAGTTCATTCACCGCTGAAGCACAGCAGAAGCAGCCAAATATCCTCGTCATCTGGGGCGATGATATCGGCACGTGGAACATCAGCCACAACAACCGTGGCATGATGGGCTACAAGACGCCGAACATCGATCGAATCGCTCGCGAAGGCGTCGGCTTCACCGACTATTATGCTCAACAAAGCTGCACAGCCGGTCGAGCAGCCTTCATCAGCGGCAGCGTTCCTGTTCGCAGCGGCATGACGAAAGTTGGTATGCCGGGAGCTAAAGAAGGCTGGCAGAAAACCGACGTGACGATGGCGACTGTTCTGAAAAGCCTCGGCTACGCGACAGGCCAGTTCGGTAAGAATCATCAGGGCGATCGCGATGAGCATCTGCCGACCGTGCATGGTTTCGATGAGTTCTTCGGCAACCTGTACCACCTCAACGCGGAGGAAGAACCAGAGCAGGAAGACTATCCTGGCGATATGGTCCTCGCGAACGGCAAGACGTTCCGCGAAGTCTTCGGACCACGCGGCGTGATTCACTCCAAAGCCGATGGCAAGGGTGGACAGACGATTGAGAACACTGGTCCGCTGACAAAGAAGCGGATGGAGACAATCGACGAAGAGTCTCTGGCTGTGGCAAAGGACTTCATCAAAAAACAGCATGAAGCCGGTCAACCGTTCTTCTGCTGGTGGAATGCAACTCGCATGCATTTCCGAACCCACGTGAAGGCTGAAAACCGTCACAAAGGGAATGACGAATACACCGACGGCATGATTGAACATGACGCAATGGTCGGCGAACTGCTGAAGCTGGTTGACGAGCTGAAACTTGGTGACGATACCATCGTGATGTACTCAACCGACAACGGTCCGCATTACAACACATGGCCTGACGCCGGTACGACTCCGTTCCATGGCGAAAAGAACTCAAACTGGGAGGGTGCTTTCCGTGTCCCAGCGTTCGTCCGCTGGCCTGGTCACTTCCCTGCGGGCGTGACTCTGAATGGCATTGTGTCACACGAAGACTGGCTGCCTACTTTCGCCGCAGCCGCTGGCGAGCCCGACATTAAGGAAAAGCTGCTGAAGGGCGTCGAACTGAACGGACGCAAGTACAAGAACTACATCGATGGTTACAACCAGATGGATTACCTGAGCGGCAAAACGGAAACCTCACCGCGCAATGAGTTCATCTATGTTGGTGACGACGGCAACGTGATGTCGATCCGTGTCGGCGACTGGAAAGCCACGTATCTCGAAAACCGCGCGCATCAGCTTCAGGTCTGGCGCGAGCCGTTCATTAAGCTGCGTCTGCCGCTGTTGTTCAATCTGCGCCGCGACCCGTTTGAGAAAGCTTATGAAAACTCAAACACCTACCACGACTGGATGATTGACCGCGCCTATGTGCTCGGACCAATGCAGACCGTGGCTGCTCGATTCCTGATGACGATGAAGGATTATCCGCCGAGCCAGAAACCGGGTGACTGGAGTCTGGAATCACTCGAAAAGCAAATTAAAGACATGACCGCTGGCGGTCAGTAATTACCGCTGGATAAATTCAGAAGCGGGATGTCGTCATTAGGTACGGCATCCCGCTTTGTTTTTGCGCCGACAACGAGTGGTTCTTAAATTTTTGAACCTGGGGTGCTCCACATCAGCCGCTGGAGTTGGCCAGCCTGGTGATTTAGTCGTTTAGTTTAACGGCAAGCCGCAGGCGTCGTTGCCCTGTTTCGCCTACGCCTGCGGCTCGCCGTTAAACGAAATCGAATTCATCGTAGGACCACGCACTCATCAGCATCGCACGGCGACTGGAGTGAATGGAGAAATCACTTGTCACGCATCTCGAAGAATTCTGTGTTCCTTCATCGAAACATTCCACGTCTGGTTTGCGGTTGTCTTCTGGCGATTGCGTGCAGCGTTAATCCTGTCCGTACCGAAGATCCGCTTCCGTCGTGGATCGATGGGGCAGCAAAGCAGTCGATCATTTCCTTTGTCGCTCGAGTAACCGCAGAAGGTTCAACGGACTTCGTGCCGCCTGCCGAACGCATCGCCACGTTCGATAACGATGGAACGCTGTGGAGCGAACAGCCGATGTACTTTCAGGCGTTCTTCATCTTTGACCGCATCAAGGCACTCGCACCGCAGCATCCGGAATGGAAAGACAAGGAACCGTTTGCTTCTGTACTTCGAGGTAACGTGAAGACCGCGCTGGCTGGCGGTGAGCATGCGTTAATGGAAATGGCGATGGCGACCCATGCCGGCATGACGACGGACGAGTTCGAACAGATCGTGAAGGACTGGATCGCGACCGCAAAACATCCTGTGACTGGGCGACTCTATACGGAGATGGTCTATCAGCCCATGCTTGAAATTCTGACCTACCTGCGAGCAAACGGCTTTAAGACTTACATCGTTTCCGGTGGCGGAATCGAATTCATGCGGCCGTGGACGGAACGAGTTTATGGCATACCGCCGGAACAGGTTATTGGGAGCAGCATCCGTACAAAATTTAAACTGCAGGACGGTCGACCTGTCCTTGTACGACTGCCAGAGATTAACTTCATCGACGACAAAGCGGGCAAGCCTGTCGCTATCCAGCAACATATTGGTCGACGTCCGATCGCAGCGTTTGGAAACTCTGACGGCGACTTTGAAATGCTCGAATGGACAACTTCCGGCGGCGGCCCAAGGTTCGGCTTGATCGTTCATCACACCGACGCAGATCGCGAATGGGCCTACGACCGATCTTCGCACGTCGGCAGGCTGGACAAAGGTCTTAACGAGGCCGCGTCAAAAGGCTGGACTGTGGTCAGCATGAAGGATGACTGGAAAACGATCTACCCCGCTGCCCCGTAACCAAATCCTTACGGCGACGAACATGAGTCCCCGGATTCCAATGCGCCTAATGAATCCGTGTTGTTGCCAGAATGCAACATGATCCTGTATCGATGATTCTGCCGCTGCCTAGTTCCGGTTGCGAATCCTGCCCTACGCCAACTCCTTTTTGCTGGCCCGCCAGAGTATTCACGGGGCATACTTAACGCAAATCGCGGCGTGCAAGGCTCTTAGTGCGCGCCGTTTTCCGAAGTAGAACGCCAGGCGTCGTCTCATCCGATCTCCCTGAACACCTGTGGCAAAGAATGAAACTCCTCTCACTATTTCGACGAGACTCGGCCGTTCGCAACTCCCTGCATCCGCAAATGACATGGGCCTCGAAGTCGCTGGGCACTGCGGTGTCGCGCACGGGCCTGTTCCTGCGGAAGCAGATCTGGATCTGGCCGATTGTGGCCACACTACTGCTTGGCACGATTGGGTTCTTCGTGAGTCGTGCCATCTCGACCACGATGCGCGCGAATATGCAGTCACAGTTGGAGTCACTGCTGTCCGTTGAATCGGAAATGCTGCTCAACTGGATTCGCACCAACATCGCCAATGCGACAGCCACGGCCAACAATCAGGCGATTCGCGACAGTATCCAGAAATTGATCGACCACCAGGAAACGACGGTTGGCGATGTGCCGGCCATAGATGTGATTGAGCTGCGTAAGCTGCTGGCGAAGCAACTGGGACCAACTCTGTCATCGCATGACTACGCCGGTTACATTATCGCGGATAAGTCTCGCAAGGTGATTGCTGCGGCGACTGACGAACTAATCGGCCGCGCGATTATTCCGGAGTTTGAAATACTCTTCCAGAAAGCACTCAAAGGCGAAGCCTCAATCACGCCTCCATTTGGCAGTGTCGTGATGCTGAAAGATGAAACCGGACGTCTGCGTTCCGGCGTGCCCACAATGCTCGTCTGCGCGCCGGTGCGTGATACCGATTTTGAAGTCATCGGAGTGCTTGCGTTGCGGATTCGTCCCGAGCTTGAATTTACAAGAATCCTGCAACTCGGCCAGTTTGGTGATTCGGGCGAGACTTATGCCTTCGACAAGTCGGGATTGATGGTTTCAAACAGTCGTTTCGATGAAGATCTGTTTCTATGTGGTATCCTGCCGGATCGGGAGGGATCTCGATCAATCCTGAATGTCCGGCTTCGAGATCCGGGCGGCAACATGATGGAGGGATATCGACCGACGGTGCGTCGATCGCAACAGCCAATGACGAAAAGCGTGGCTTCGGCGATCAGCGGTATCGATGGAGTCGACATCGAGGGCTACCGCGATTATCGCGGAGTCTGGACACTGGGTGCCTGGAAGTGGTTCCCTGAATTCGAATTGGGAGTTATCACCGAGCTTGATCGTGACGAAGCTTATCGGCCTCTCACAATTCTGCAGTGGACATTTCGCAGCCTGCTGGTGCTGCTGGCGACCAGTTCTGTAGCCATCTTCCTGTTCACGCTGCGAGTAGCTCGGTTGCAACGCGAGGCTCAGAAGGCCGCCATTGAACTCAAACAGCTGGGCCAGTATGAACTGGAAGAGAAGCTTGGTTCTGGCGGGATGGGTGTTGTCTTTAAAGGTCGCCATGCGATGCTGAGGCGACCGGCTGCAATCAAACTGCTGAATGTCGACAAAGTGAACGACGCGTCAATCCATCGATTCGAACGCGAAGTGCAGATTACGTGCAAACTGAATCATCCGAATACGATCGCGATCTACGACTATGGACGTACTCCAGAAGGCGTGTTCTATTATGCCATGGAGTATCTTGATGGCATTGATCTTCAGGAGCTGGTGGAAAAATACGGTCCTCAGCCGGAAGGTCGAGTCGTCAATATTCTGCGCCAGATCTGCGGATCACTCTATGAAGCTCATTCGCAGGGATTGGTTCACAGAGACATCAAGCCGGCAAACGTAATGCTCAATCGCCGCGGCGCGGAAGCGGACGTGGTGAAAGTGCTGGACTTCGGTCTGGTCAAAGCGATCGATGATTCAAAGCAGGCGGCCATGACGATGGCCAATTCTCTGACCGGTACTCCGCTGTACATGGCTCCTGAAGCCATCCAGTCTCCCGGCTCCGTGGATGCTCGCAGCGATATCTACGCCGTCGGCGCGTTGGGGTATTTTCTGCTGACGGGACAGCCGGTCTTTGAAGCGGCCACATTGATTCAGCTGTGTCAAATGCACATCGATGCAGTTCCAGTTCCACCGTCGCAGCGAACAAAGCAGGCGATTTCTCCAGAGCTTGAAGCAGCACTGCTTCGATGTCTGGACAAAGTCAGAACTCGGCGTCCAAATACAGCCCGCGAGCTGGCTCATTTGCTGACGGAGGTGCCCTCCAAAGGCGACTGGCCGGAAGAAACTGCAGAGTCGTGGTGGAGCAGTCATGAATCAGGAACGGCCCCGGTGATTTCAGCAAACCCGGGACCGGCCGATTCACCGTACAGTCACACAGTTGTTGATCAGTCAAAAGTGTGACCAACACTGATAAGCCGTATCAGCTCTCCCGCTGTTGTTCTCGTCGCGTAACGATCGTTCTCGTTTAACGGCGAGCCACAGGCGGAGGCGAATTCCGGCGATACGCGCCCACGTCTCGAGCCTACTTGCGTTCCAGCCGCCAGACATCCGGTTCCATGTTGTTGCCGGCAACCATCCACAGGACTCCGTTGTGAACGACGAGACTTGCGGCATGGCGAGGCTTCCACGGCGTGTTGGGTAGTTCCTTCCAATCAACTCCGTCTGCTGAGTACCACACGTCGTTGCGGTTTCCTCCGTCAACGTGATATCCCTCCATCACCCACAGCTTATTGTCCCAGGCCGCCACGTCATGGTATTGGCGAGGATGCCAGGGAGCCGCTTTGGTATGTTCAGTCCAGTGAACTCCGTCAGCGGAACTCCAGACATCGTTATGAAACAACCGGCCGACTCGAGGAGTATCATACCGACCGCCACCAAGCATCCAGATTCGACCGTTCATCACGGCTGCTCCGCCGATCATTCCGCGCGGTGACCAGCACGGTTCCTCAGGCTTTACCAGAGTCCATTCGACTCCATCAGTCGACGTCCACGCATCCTGATAAAAGAAGTCTTTATCACCACCACCGAACTGCGGCAGGTTCTGGCCTCCAATCACCCACATCTTGTCATCATGCACAACGGTGTAGTGCAGAACTCTGGGAGCCCATGGAACATCTTTGCCCTTGTTGACATAGTTCCATGTTTTGCCGTCGTCAGAGTTCCAGACATCATTCTGGTAGTGTCTTTGATTAGCATCGCCACCGATGATCCACATTTTGTCTTTGTAAACAACGTAGCCGGCGGTGTGTCGACCTTCCCAGTCAGAGGCACGGTCGAAAGATGCGTCTTTGAAAGTGTTCGGTTTGATCAGAGCCCACTCGGCGCCGTCTTTGGATGACCAGACATCGTTGTTGCAGATCATCGGGAAGACAGTACGATTGCCAGGGTTCCATCCTCCCAGCAGGAAGAGTTCGCCTTTGAAGCTCAGAATCCCTGCTCCATCGCGCCCCATCCATGGCGCTTTCATTGCGACCAGTTTCCATTCGTACTCGGCGTCTTCGGCCGCTTGAGTTGTTTCGGAGGTCGAGTTGAAAGCGAAAGCCAGCAGAACAACTGCGATTAGCTCACAAGAAAAATGCCCGCGTCTATTCGTCATCGAAATTCCTCTTACAAAAGATCGGTCCGGAGAAATCACGCGGTGGGAAATTCTGTGAGCAGGGGAGACTGATCAGGAGTCAGTATTGCATATGTTTCTAACAGAGTCTCCAGTCACTTCTGCAAGCGTCCGGCTCAAATTATCAAACAAATGGCGTAGTCGCGGATCTCGGCAGGTCCCGTTTACCGATCGGGCCTTCGCGGCTTGCGGTGACTTTGGGCGCATGCGGTTTGTCAAAGTCCGGGCCGGGTTTGGTGGGACATCCAACCGGTCGCACACAGTGCGCCTCTAGAACACAGATTGTGTGCCAATGACCGAAAGGGGCCGTTTTAGAACGCTGCCTTCAACGAAAGCCCGCTCATCCGGCCTATCAGCCGCCTTCTCCCCCAGACGGTAAGAAGGGACTGCGTTCACGCGGCAAAAACTGATCAAAATGCAGCTTCGGTGAATCCGACTCTTCAAACCTGTCGCTGTCCAGTCAGACCCGGAAAAGCCCTCGCATCGCACTCCGCAGACTGCGTCATGGCCGGTGACTGGCACGTCATGTTTTCTCCCAAAGCCATCCTCCCGCAAAGTAAAAAAATGACTTAAGTGTATGTAAGAGTTGCGCCGCAAACCCCACTCTTACTGTCGACTACTTCAGTGTCTTTTGGCGTGGTTGCCTCTGAAGTGTGAAGTACATGAAAATTGAGATGTTTGGGACAGAAAATGGTATGCAGCGTATCGCTACATCAGTTATGACCAGACTCTACTGAATAGTCTGTAGTGATGAACCTTAAATTGAGCTTCAGGCCTAAGGTGCTCGCCTCAGTCCACTGTCCGTGGTCTTAGTTGCAATTCGCGGAGTGCTATGTGGTTGCTGCAGCATGAACGGCGGAATTCAATTGAACTGTGGAATGTAGAATGTGGAAGTGGATTGAAGTTGCTCACAGCCGTGCTGTGAGTCAGGGCGGTACGGTGGATTGGCGTTGTTGCTGATCCAGGCAACATCGTTGTGTATAGCCGTTTCAATCTTCGAAGAGTCAGTCGACAGGCCATTCAGTTCATACAGGCGTGAATCGCCGAGTATTTTCAATACGGAGTTCTTTGATGAGTTATCGGGCTTGGTTTTTACGTTCAATTCGTGCTGTGTTAGCGGCCGGTCATCCTGTGACCCGACGTAGGAATCGACGCAGTGGGCTTGGAGCAGAGCAGCTTGAGCGGCGGGCACTGCTGGCTGCGTTTTCCAGTTCGGCTCAGACAGTCACGCTGGATCTGAATGTCGACGCTCAGATGGTGCAGATTGCGTCCACGGGGACCAGTTACACTTTCACACTCAGCGGAGGTGCCACGAATACATGGAGCGGCACGGCCGGTTCCGGGTTGTCCGCCAGCGGCGCGGTGCTGACCGCCAATGCGACGGCGTTGTCCAATTTCAGTCTATTCAAAATTACGGACTCCGCTGCCAATACCACGGCCAATTTCAGCGGCAGTGGTGCGAACGCTTTCGACGACAGTTTTGAAGTGACGCTCGACAGTCTCTCGACAGCCGTCCGGTTCAACGGCACCAGCTCGTTTTCGGGCAGCAACAACCTGACCATCCTCACCGATAGCCGGGTCGAACTGCCCAGCTCGTCGTGCTTGACGATGGCCAACGGCAACCTCAACATGGACATCAACATGCAGGCCACGCCGCGAGCTCTGAGCTTCTCCGGGCTGATGGTCAATGCCGCCACGATTCAGACCACCGGCAACGGGCTCACAAACATCGTGGCTCGCGGCGGCGTGGGTGCCGCCTTAAACTCCCTAAACAAAGGCGTGGCCGTGATCAACGGCGGCAAGATTTTGGGCGGCACCACGGGTACGATGAATATCACCGGCTATGGCTACACAGGGGTCGATGGCGGGGTGCAGGGTCAGGGTGTTTTTGTCTTAAACGCCAACACTGTCCCTTCCGTCAGCACCATCAGCTCGATCGGGGCCAATGTTTCGGTCACGGGCTATGGGGCCAATTCCACTAACTCCATGCTCTCTGGCACCGGCTGCATGGTGAACGCGGGCGTGGTTGTGGGCGGGCCAGGAACCGGTGGCGGTACGTTCTGCGGCACGATCACTTCCGGGGGCAACGCCTCGGTGACCGTGACGGGCTATGGCGGCACTCTGGCGAGCCCGGCGGCAGGAAGTCAAAACCATTATGCCTTGGGCGTGTATCTAAATGGCACGAATGCCACGATCACGTCCGGCGGGGCCGGGCTGGTCACGGTGCTGGGCACTGGTGGCGGGGCGAATGCAAACACGGCCTGCGGCATGGGAATTCAGCTTTTCTGTGGTACGATCACATCCGGCACCAATGGCTCGGTGTTGGTGAATGGGACGGGCTGCACCACGGCCCAGAGCAGCTTTAATTGGGGCCTCTGGGTGCAGGGCACAGGGGCCAAGATCGCGGCAGGCGCGGGCACGGGCTCGACCACAGTGATCGGCACGGGCGGCGGCTGCGGCACGGCGGGCTCGAACGACGGCATTTGCTTGACATCAACCGGCACGATCACGGCCACCGGTAGCGGCAATGTGACAGTCACCGGCTATGGAGGAACTGGCACGGGCATTTCCAATCGTGGTATTAATCTTTCTAACGGCCTGATCACATCCAATGGTGGCTCGGTTCTGGTCACCGGTTATGGCGGTGGCAGCGGATCAGCGGCTAATTACGGTGTGGCCACGCTGTCAAACGGGACCATTACGGCCGGTGGGTTGGGCAGTGTGACGGTGATCGGCTATGGCGGCAGCAATAACGGCACGGGCGCCGACAATTACGGTGTGGCCATCGACTCCGGCGGCAGCGGCCAGCGGCCGGGCAAGGTTACATCCAGCGGTGGCAATGTGGTGGTCACGGGCACAGGCGGCGGCGGTACGTCGGCGACGAATATCGGCGTCATAGTGAATCAGGGCGGTTTTATCATGGCGGGCGGCAGCGGCACGGTGAACGTGACGGGTTATGGCGGAGGCCGTTCGCCGGGTGCCACGGGTGCCAATAACTACGGCGTGCAGATTACCAAGGCCAACAGCACGACGGCCAATACGGCACAGTTTTCATGCATCACCTCGAGCGGCGGTGCAGTGAATGTCACGGGCTTTGGCGGCGGTGGATCGGGCACGGACGTCAGGTCCACAAGTGCATCAAACCATGGCGTTTATGTGTTAGAGGGCGCGAAGATCAGTTCGGGCGGCGATGCCGATGTGACCGTGAACGGCACGGGCGGTGGTTTTGGAAATTCCACGACAACGGGTGGTACGAATTGCGGCGTGGTGGTTTGCTCCACGTTGAACATAGCAAACGTGGGCGAGACTTTTTCTACCATCACCTCAGGCGGTAATGGGAGCGTCACGATCAACGGCCAGGGCGGCGGTTCGGGCACCGGAGCAAACCAGTGGGGTGTTGCCGTTCAGGGAGGTGGGCAGGTGACATCCGGCGGAATAGGCAATGTAAGCATTACGGGGGTGGGCGGGTTCACAAGCGGCTCCGGTGCTTATGGTGTGGTTGTTCAGTGCGTGACGACATCGAATGTGAGTAGCACAGTCACATCCGGCGGCGGCAATGTGGTGATCAATGGCACGGGCGGCGGCATTAATGCCACTAATGCTCATGGTGTCTTTGTGACGGTGGGTGCGCAGATCATCGCGCCTGGCACAGCGTCGGTTACCGTGACGGGCCGGGGCGGCAATGCCAACGGGACCACTGGCCAACAAAATTATGGTGTTGCTGTGACAACGGCTTGCAGCACCAATCGGGCTCGAGCAAGAATCACGTCCAACAATGGGACGGTCTCGGTCACGGGTTATGGCGGCAGCACCAACACCACCCTGACGAATGCCTGCGGTTCGAATTACGGTGTTTATATGGCAACTGGCGGCGAGATCTCCGCCGGCGGTACAGCCCCGGTGACAGTCATCGGCTATGGCGGAGGCCTGACACAGGGTGCCACCAACGACAATACGGGTGTCTGCTTGACAACTTTGGGCACAGCCAATTTAGCGACTCAAATCACGTCCAGCGGTGGGGCGGTGACAGTCTCCGGCTACGGTGGTGGCACGAATAGTGACAGCGCATCGGGCTTGAACTTTGGCTTGAATATCGCGGGCGGTGCCCAGATCAGCACCACAGGCAGCGGCACAAGTATAAACATCACGGGCACGGGCGGCGGTGGCGGCTCGGCCTCCACAAATTACGGCATGCAAATTTTGGGTTGCTCGACACTCAGCAATGTTACGATCACCACAAATGGAGGGCCGATTACCCTGAACGCCACGGAGGGGATTGGCAGTTCGACCCGGGGCATCGTCACATCCAGCAGTGCCGTGATCGGCAATGCCACGAACCCCGGAAATATCACGATTTTGACGGACAGTGCCGCGTTCTCATCGGCAACCGGTGCGGCGATTAATGCGGCCGGAAGGTTTTCGATAGCTCCAATCACGCCGGGTACATCTGTGATCCTGGGCTGTACCACCGACATTCGGGGAGAGCTGAGACTTTCCGCTGCCGAACTGAACACCCTCAGTGCGGGTACGATTCAGATTGGCAACAGCTCGACCGGCAACTTTACTGTGGCTGCCAATGTGACGATCCCGGCGGCTGCGAACTTGACACTGGTGTCAAACAGCACGTCTTCCACCGGGATTGGTTCCGCCCTTCGCACGACCACCACGATGGGTGCTGGCAGAACGCTGGATGTGTCGGCGCTGCCATCGTTGAATACATCGATCGCCTCAGCGACGAATTACTCGCAACTCAACGTAGTGGGTGATCTTTCGATCGCGGGCAAGTCGCTAAACCTTTCGGGCAGCTATACGCCAGCGGCTGGCGATGTGTTTGTCGTCGCCAACGCCACCAACCTGAGCGGCACATTCACCGGTTTGGCCAATGGGTCGATAACGACCTTCAACGGCCGGACGTTGCTCGTCAATTACACGTCAACCAGTGTCACGTTGACGGAACCTAGCCCGGTGGTCACGACCAACCCGACCAATTCCACCGTTGCCGCGGGCTCCACCGCCACCTTCACCGCCGCAGCTTCCGGCATCCCGACACCGACGCTGCAGTGGCAGGTGAGCACCAACGTCGGCTCCAGCTGGACAGACATCGCTGGGGCAACCAACACCACCTACAGCTTCACCGCCGCCGCCGTCGATAACGGAAAACTCTATCGCGCGGTCTTCACCAACACTTACGGTACCGCGACATCGACCTCCGCGGCACTCACCGTCGAATTCGCTCCGTCGGTGACGACGAACCCGTCCAATCAAACGGTCAGCCCCGGCGATACCGTGACCTTCACCTCCACCGCGACGGGGAACCCGACGCCGACGGTAAAGTGGCAATCGAGCGGTGATGGCGGAACGAATTGGTCGGATATTTCTGGCGAGACCAGTGCGAGTTACAGTTTCACGGCCGCATCGGGTGACAGCGGCATCCGATACCGCGCCGTCTTTAGCAACACGATCGGCTCGGCCCAAAGCAACGCCGCGACGTTGACGGTGAATTCCGGCAGCAGTAGTCCGTTGGTGACGACTCAGCCGACCAGTCAGACGGTCACGGCCGGCAACACCGCCACATTTACAGCAGCGGCTTCGGGATCACCGACGCCAACGGTGCAGTGGCAGGTGAGCACGGATGGAAACAATTGGAATGCGGTTTCCGACGGCACCGGCGGCACGACCGGAACATATACCACGGCCACTTTGGCTGCGGGTGATAACGGCAAGCAATATCGAGCCATATTTAGCAACGGCGTCGGTTCAGCCGCCACCACAAATACGGCCACACTGACTGTGCAGTTTGCACCGTCGATCAGTACCCAGCCGACCAATACGACGATTAACGATGGCCAAACCGCGACATTCACAGCCGCGGCCACGGGCAGCCCGGCTCCGACAGTTCAGTGGCAGGTGAACACAGGCTCCGGCTGGGCCAATGTAGCGGACGGCACAGGCGGGACGACGAACAGCTATACTACGGTGGCGTTGACTTCGGCTCAAACCGGCTATCAATACCGCGCCCTGTACACGAACAGCGTGACAGCGAATGTGGCGACCAGCGCGGCCACGGTGACGGTGAATTCCAGCAGCAGTAGTCCGTTAGTGACGACTAACCCGACAAGTCAGACGGTCACGGCCGGGGCGACAGTGACATTGAGTGCGGCGGCCAGCGGTAATCCGGCGCCCACGGTGAAGTGGCAGGTCAATAGCGGCAGTGGCTGGTCGGATATCGCCGGGGCGACCAGCCCGACGTATTCGTTCACATCAGCGGCAGGAGACAACGGACGGCAGTATCGAGCTGTGTTCACAAATGGGGTCGGCAGCGATGCCACGACCACTGCGGCGACGGTTCTTGTCCCTGCACTAACCACGTTTACAGTTTCGAAGGGTCAGGTACAGCGATCGTTTTTGCGGTATCTGGACGTGGGCACCAATAGCAGTGCGACGGCGAGTGCTCTGGCTGCTTCCGGACGCGTGCGTCTGCTGAAAGCGGATCTCAACGGGAATGGTGCTGTTGTTGTGTCGCTGACGGGATTTGTGTCGGCCTCTGGCAGCACGCTGGCCATTGACTTCGGTGCTGCGGGTCTGGGGGCGAGTCGCAACACGAATCTGGCAGATGGATATTACACCCTGGAGTTGGACCTGAACGGCGACGGAACATTCGAAACATCGCGTCGATTCTATCGTCTGTTGGGAGATGTGAACGGAGACCGTGAGGTGAATGACAGCGATGTGTCGCTGGTCAGGGCTGGCACAACCTCGGCCTACAGTTCGGTGCTGGACACCAACGGTGACGGCATCGTGAATACATCGGACCTGCTGTATACGACCCGTGCGAAGGGACGCAAACTGAAAGTCGAATTGCTGCTGGACTGAGTTTGACCGTTAGCGTGGGGCACTGTTCCACGCAGAGTGCGGGGCACCACGGGGCAGGAACCGGATGCTGCGCGTGTTGAGTATGAGTTTGTGGTGCTCAAATAGAAATTTACTAATAAGGCGTAACGTAAGGCGTAACGTAAGGCGTAACGTAATGAGGAACGTGATGAGAACAGTATTTTTGGGGCTGGCGATCGCCATGATTGGCCCAGCCACGGTGGACGCTGGGGTGATCATTTCGATCGCCAATCAGACGGTGAATGCCAACAGTACATTCAGTGTGGATGTGTTCGCGTCGGGAACAGGGGCGACGACGGGCACAAACTACTTCAATCTGGAACTGCAGGTGGTTTCTGCGTCGACAGCCACGCCGGGTGTCGCGGGACAACTTGCCTACACAACACCGGCCGGTGTTCCGGCGTTCAGCAACACCAACTACCTGTTCTACGGGGACAGTTTTGCGGAAACCACATGGAATAGTGGAGCAGGGTCTTCCAGCTGGTCCGTGAGCGCACTCGGTTGGTCGAATGATACCTACAATTTCACGGATGCGAGCAATTCGATGATGGATCTTTCTCTGACGACACCTCGTTACCTTGCCACGTTGTATTTCACGGTGGGTGCATCAGCATCGGGCGACTATCAGGTGGTACTGGGTAGTTCCGAATTTGATGTGGATGCAACCGACCCCCCCCGGCGAATTACCGGAAATCCCGGTCATGAACACAGGCATAAACTCCGGCTTGTTTACGGTGAATGGTGGCGTAGCGGCAGTGCCGGAGCCATCGTCGGCCCTTTTGGGCGGTTTGCTGCTGGCGGGGTCCGTAATCCGGAGTCGACGTCGGGCGGCGCGTAAGAGTACTCAGGTTTGAGCAGGGAAGCTCAAATGCTTCGCGTGTGGCTTCGTCGCCGGGGCAAGTGGTGACTTGAGATTGCGGTCTTGTTTTTCCGTTGAAATTTGTCGGCTCCCCACGTTGTATGCGGCGTATACCGACTGTTGTCCGATGAGTTGTTTTCAGTGGGTGTCATTGATTCGGCGACGAGGTCGGTGACCGCTGAGCGTTGCTGAATCCCCGTTTATTTCTGTGCCTGAATGGAATCCTGATCACATGTCAGTTGTGGATCCTGAATTTGACTTTCCATTCGACCAGATGACTCCGCTGCCGCCTGTCGATCCGCTGCAGGAGTTGCAGACAGCGACGCGACAGGTCTTTGTCGAGTATGCGACCGGGGATCACGCCCGGACTTCAGCGGCGATTCTGAGAGTCCTTCAACTGCTGCATGGATTGCCAATCGTGGGCGTGGATGAGGTCGAGCGTCTCGCGATGGGGCGGGCTGTGGAGGCCGTGCTGAGCGTCTTCTGCCAGCCGGATTACCTGGTGCCGGAGGAGTACGGATATCCCCTGCTGATTTTTAACGTGCTGATTGCCAACATCATGGAAGGCTGTCTGCTGACCACGACGGATTCGCATATTTTGCTGGTGCGTGGCCAGAGTCAGATGGTTTTCAAATCTCTGCTGCTGTACTCGGCACGAAACAACTGTGAATTGGATATCTCCGGACTCCTGGTGCTGAATCCGGACCTGACCAGTCGTTGGCTGTATCAGACATGGAAAGTCGTCTTCAGCGGCAACTGCAGCGAAAAGGTGACAGCCAACCTGTCGCGTTTTCTGTCTTTCATGGATCATCGCCTTCTTCCTGCGGCGGACATGCAGGAGTTGTATTTTGGCTGCACGTACCCGGGGTTTCCCGAAGAACGCAGGGCCAAGGAACTGATCAATCATTCGATTCAGAAGTATGTGAGCGTTTCGGTAAAAAGTCGTCCCAATCCGCGGAAGGTGGCTGTATTCAGCGAATACTGGTCGCGTGGGCACAGCGTGCATCGGACGCTGGGGAAATACATTGAGGCGTTGAGGCCGCATTTTCATGTGACGCTGCTGCATTGCCTGCGAGATGTGGCGGATCTTGACACATCGATGTTTGATGCAACGCTGCGGATTCCCTTTGACGGTTCTGCGCTGGACCTTTCTGCACTGACAGACCATGAGTTTTCCGCGGTGATCTTTCCGGATGTCGGCATGACGCTGCCATCGATTATGATGGTCAACCAGCGGATTGCGCCAGTGCAGATGATGATGACGGGACACCCGGTCAGCACCTTTGGATCGCAGCTCGACTATTTCATCAGTGGCCAGAAGGTCGATGTGCCAATGCTGGCCCGGCAGAACTATTCGGAGCGACTGGTCTTGCTGCCGGGGTATGGTGCGGTACATGAATTGCCGTCTTATCGCCCACAGGGACGTACGAAGACCTCCAGCGAAATACTGATTAACTGCTCATGGTATGGTCAGAAGATCCACTGGAGATGCCTGCAAACGGTGAATGAGGCACTGCGACAATGTTCGCAGCGCGTGAAGCTGCGGATTTTTGCCGGGAACGCCCCAGTTCTGCATAAAGGGTATCCCGCGTTCCTGAATGAGATTTCACGCCAGATGACCAGTTGTTGGGTCGAGCTCGTGCCCCACGTGGCTTACGACGAGTACATGGGGATGATGGAAGAGGGCGACTTTGCGATCGATGTGTTTCCGTATGCCGGATCGAATACGGTGGCGGATAACCTGCATCTCCGGAAGCCGACGCTGGTGCGAGAGGGTTATCGCTGGTTTAATCGGATTGGTCCGGCGATGCTCCGCTCCGCGGGTCTGGAAGATTGGATTGCCACAAGTGATGGGGAGTATCAACGTAAGCTGATTCGTCTGGTGAATGATCCGGACTATGTGCAGGAGTACTGTGTACGATTGCAGCAGGCAGATCTCGAGACGCTGGTATTCCATTCTGAAGGTGCGCCTGAGTTTGCTCAGTTCGTGAAGAATGTAGTGTCAGACAATCGGTTCTACCCCGGTGATGAGCCGATCATCCTGTGAGGTCGTTGGAACCGTCGCTGATAAATTCGAAAGGCATCCCGGCGACATGGAGAGGAACAAAAAGGGGACATTGTCACTGCTGTTGCTGCACGGCGCATGATAGGAAGCGATTCCTTTGGTTTCGACCGTCAGGGGACTGAGCACGGTGAAGTCGATGCGTGAGTGACATCATGGCAGCGGATCGGATTGTTATCCGCGCTGCGTGAAACTGGGCTCGCGACGCGACTGGAATGCCCCGCGAATCAGAGGATAAGTCTTTGAGGCTCAGACGGCTTGTGGAGCTTGGCCAGATGGGCCAGCAGTTCTTCCTGGTCGGCCATGCCGCAGAAGCACCAGCAGATCATCTCGTGGAGCCATCATTCACTATCAGCAATACCTTCAAATGCAGCCTCCTCGAGTCCAAGTGCTTCTGTCGCTGGCAGGCGTTCATGCGGATCCGGGAGAACAGGACTTAGCTCGGGCGCTTACGCTTCAGGCGGCGGCACGTGAGCCAGAAAACACGGCGGTTGCAATTGCCCGTGGCAACGTGGCCACCGCAACCGGAGATGTTGTCGAGGCCCGGCAAAGCAACCGCAATCCATTTTCTCACGAACTAAACACGGATACCCAGCCGACATTTCTGTTGCCAGATTGTCGCGATTTCAGGAACTTCTCATGCGAAGAAACTGCCCTGCCGGCACGCCCTAAAGCATACAACTGTAGATGTTGCTTCTGCGTGGTAATAACTACGCACCTATAAGGCTTCTTTGCTCCTGCAGTGGTATGAGTTTTTTTGAATCACTAATTCACCGGCCACGACACCGTGTGTGTAGTTGCGGTTGGAACTGCTTATCCGGATCTCAGACGCTGCTTCTCAGTTTGCAGCGACGCGCAGGACTGCTTCGTGGATTCCAGAGGAGGCTGCAAAGTGCCGGTTGCAAGCGGTTGCCTTAGGCGTTGTGCTTCTCCTTGCAGTCCGCTGCAGGAACTGAGGTACCGGGTTTACGATCCACAGTCACTCAAAGCTGATCAGACGAATGGCCCTCGGGTTGGTTGCTGCCTTGGCATCGCTGTGAACTGCGAATGAATCCAGCGTCATCTTCAGCTACTGCCGAATAAAGACAAGAAATCGGCTTGAAGACATAAACAGCCTTGCCACGATTTTGTTGAGTGACCGTGTTAGGAAATAGGCTGAATCCCCTTGTCTCCCGAGTAGATCTCTCCAAACAATCCGCTTCTGGTGGATAGAGACCGATGAATCAGGATTAGATTCGCAGGTGTTGCCCTGCCGTTGTTTCGTTTTTTTGGGGCAAGATTTTCTACGTGCTTGTGATCGCTTATCGAGACGATGATGAAGACACTCTGTTTGGCAATTCTGGCGTCCAGCGCACTCACTTCTGAAGCTTGTGCAGGACTGATTTTTAACTTCACGGACATAGCCGGTGCTGCGCCCACTTCACAGGCCCGTGCAGGATTCCAGGCCGCTGCAGACTTCTGGTCAACGAAGTTTACTGACAACATCACCGTGAATCTTGACATCGGCTTCACGAATCTGGGGGCCGGAATTCTGGGATCGGCTGAATCTTTTGATGAGCTACACAGTTACGCTCAGTTTCGTAACGCAATAGCGTCCGACATCACTTCCGCGGACGATGCCACATTCTCTGCCGGGCTGCCGTCTGGGTCGTCATTTAACCCTTACATTAACCGAACGTCCAACAACCCAAACGGTTCAGGCAGTGCCACAGCCTACGTTGATAATGATGGTGATGCGAACAACACTCAGGTGCGTTTGCATCGTGCCACTGCGAAAGCCCTTGGGATATTGACGGGAAGCACGTCTCTTGCCGATGCGTCGATCACGTTTAGTAGTGCATTCAGTTTCGACTTTGATCGGTCTAATGGAATCACAAGCGGAACATTTGATTTTGTCGGCGTGGCCATCCACGAGATTGGACATGCTCTCGGTTTCGTGAGCGGAGTTGACATCCTTGATATCAATTCGCCGCCCGTGAATGGGCCTTTCCCTGACAACCTCTTTACGTATGTGAGTCCGTTGGATTTTACCCGATTTTCCACGGCCAGCCAAACCGCCGGTGCTGACCTGGACTGGACGGCCGACAACCGTTCAAAGTATTTCTCACTGGACGGCGGAACGACAATCCTGCTGAATGATGCCTGGTCAACAGGGAGGAACTTCTGAAATGGGCAGCAAGCCAGCCATTGGAAAGACAATCGGGGGATTGGCATCATGGACCCCACGTTTGCTCCCGGAGAATTGGGAGTTGTTTCAAACCTGGATCTTCGTGCTCTTGATGCGATTGGATTCAATCTTGCATCTGTCACTGCTGTTCCTGAGCCTGCGTCCGTCGGATTGCTGGCTTTGGGTTCTCTGTCATTGGGCCTCATTCACCGAAAGAAACGTCGTGCTGGACGAAGGAATCCGAGTGCTTCCGGTACCGGTGAAGAGAACGCCTAATTGAAACTTCAGCCCCTGTTGCTGATGCCAACATCTTACTTGCCCGCCAATTGCTGAAAAGTGGACTGGTGCTTCTTTCATGTCTTCGCGAATGATCGATCTTTTGCGGAAAAAACTGCTGCTGGCAGTTCTTCTCGCAGTGCATGTTCCTTTCCTGATCGCCTATCTCAGCGGACTTTGGCGGCAGACACATTATCAATTTTTCCCGTTCGCGATTGGAGCTTTCGTCTGGCTGTTCGTCACGCGACGTGATCGGCAGCCGGAACGATGGTCGTGGCTCACGTGGATTCTGTTGGCCGTTGACATGGCCTGTCTTGCTGCGCAGTTCTACAGCTATTCGCCATGGCTGGCGGTTGTTGGCCTGGCATGTACTCTGACGGCCTGGTGTTATGCGAATCGAGATACCGGCTATGATCGTCGCCTGACCTATCTTGCCCTATTGCCTGTCATCGTGCTGCGACTGCCGTTGAATTATGACGAACAGGTGATTCACGGACTTCAACGCCTGACAACTACTGTCGCCAGCAAGATATTGCATCGCTTTGGGTTGTTGCATTTTCGTGAAGGAAATGTCCTGCAGTTTCCCGGCAAGAGCTTTATGGTGGAGGAAGCCTGCAGCGGCGTGCAATCATTGTTCACGATATTGTTTATTGCGGCTCTTGTGGTCTGTCTGAAGCGACGTTCCTTTGTTCATGGAATACTGCTTCTGGCCTCCGGCGTTCTCATGGCCGGGATCATGAACACCATGCGTGTGGTGACAATTACGGTGGCATGGGACAAGTACGCATACGATCTGTCGGCGGGGTTCGCTCACGATTTAGTTGGCTACTTTTGTCTGGCGGTTGCCGCCATGATGCTGATGAGTGCCGATGCGTTTCTTGGTTTTCTTTCGGATCCCGTGCCGGACACTCAAACGTCCGGTAAAGTGGGAATGTTTCTCAATCCCCTCACGTTCCTCTGGAATCGTCTTGTCGCTGTGATTCCTGATGAACTCGCTGAACGCAAAGCGGTGACTGCGGCACAGCCGAGGGCAACTTCGGCTGCCGCAACGCGAATTCATAAAAACTTGGATAATCGTGTGCTCCCGACGGTTCGCGAGGGATTGATACCATCGAATACGTTTGACTTCCTGCTCGGGTGGTCCAAGTCCTGGCGGTCTTCTCGCAACCATCGAGATTTGCTGGCGGGAATTCCGTTCGCGGCCGCGACGACCTGCGGTTTACTCATGATCTGGTGGCTGCGGCATGCGTCGCAGGATCCGGTGATCGCGATTTATGAAACGGCCTTTAACGCTGCGGCGGCCGATGGTGACGAAAGCCGCCAGGAGATTTTTCTACGAGCACTTTGCGATGTTCGTCCCAAGGAACCGCAGTATCGATTTCGACTCAGCCAGTACCTTTTGCGGAACGGACGACCCAATGATGGTCTTGGGGAGATTCTGAGATTGGCGCCCGAGTCCGGTAATGGAATGGTTGAAGCCAGGATGTGGCTGGTGCAGCAGGCGATGAGCCCCAAGCCTCTCAAGCCGCTTACAGCAGACGAGATTGAAAGACAGCTGAAACTCATTCTTGATCAGGCTCCGACCAATGTCGAAGCTCACCAGGCTTTGGCGAGATTGTATTCCAGTCGCAAAGAATGGAAGCTGGCGGAGCAGCATCTGTCAGCAGCTGCGGAATCAAGGCCAGAACTCTATCTGGACCTCGCAGGACTGAAACGCCGACTGAATCGCGATCCAAACGATGTGACAGCCGTAGCGCAGCGAGCGATCACAGCCTTATCCGCTCAGCTGGAAAAGAACCGGGGCGATTCAACAACACGACTCGCACTTGTGGAATCGTATGTGCTGGCGGGACAGGAAGCTGCTGGACGCGAACTCCTGTTTTCCGGCATCGAGCATAACAATGACCCAGCGTTGCAGACGGCATTAGCAAATTTTGACCTGATGCTTGTGCAGAGACGACTTGCTGCATCAGCCATTAATCGAGATCCCTGTGTTCCTGTTGTCCTTGCTGCCCTGAGCCGCGACCCGGGCAATGTGTTGGGACTCAGAATCCTTACTCAACTGAGTACAATGAGAGCAGAGATCTCTGGTGAGGCATTAAGCGATACGATTGCCTACTGGCGAAGATCCGTTGAAGAGAATCCGACAAGTATAGATAAGAAGATTTTGCTGGGACAGCTTTTGTCCGACTGCGGAGAGCTGGAGGAATCCATCCGGACTCTGCAGCCTCTGATCGCCGAACATCCCAAGCTTCGTTTGCCGTATGCTCAATTATTGAAGCGAAGTGGTCGTGAGAAAGAAGCTATTCCATTGCTGGAGACAGTAGCTCGGGAGGCGGATGAGCGATTGAAATTGACACCCGACGATGTGCCATCATTGGCCATTTGGGCTGAATCACTATTGAGCCTTGGCCGTGCAAAGGAAGTCAGAGAGCAGTTGGCCGCCAGGGTCAAGGTTCCAAACGCCAGTGGACGGCCTGATAATGCTTCTCTCGCGACTTGGTATGGCGTTGCGAGTATAGAATATTACGACCAGCTGACCGGCTATGATGGTGATCCAACAAAGAAGTCCGACTTAACAGCAGGGGCAGCAGTGCCCGCAATTAGCCAGAGCGCCGAGGTTTTGTTAGCCCTGCTCGCAGACTCGCTCGATTGTCAGCAGACCAGTATTCAGGCGGTTGATCGACTGGCGCGACTTAGCCTGTCTTCACATCCGGCAGCGGCTGGTGCAGAAGAAATGCTTGGACAGTTGCGACTCGACGGGGCCAATGGGGCGGAAGTGCTGAACGCAATCGGGTTGCACGCCATTGTGCTGGAGCAATGTGATAAGGCGGTGCCGTGGTTGGAGCAGGCCAATGCCATGACCCGTGGCAGTAATCCGATGATCCTGAATAATCTTGCAACAGCGATCGTGCGCAGTGGTGCCCGCTCTCCAGAAGACGCTCTGACACTGGCCAACCAGACATTGATGTTAATCCCTGATCATCCGGACGCACTTGCGACGCGAGGCGAGGTTTATGTGGCGATGAAACGTTGGAATGACGCGATCGCGGACCTGACGGAAGCACTCAAACTACGCAAAGACAGTTTGCTGGTTCATCATTTGCTGGTAACAGCTTATCGAGAACTCTCGGAACCGAAAATGCAGGAGCTTCATCTCAAGCGAATCGAAGAGCTCACTTTGAGGAATCCGGCTGATTAATCCGATAAGCCTTCGCTCGAGAGTAAGTGGCTCTCATTACGAGTCTGAATACGAAGTTCCTTCTGTTCTATGACAGGGACCTTCGAGAAGATCCGTACTTGATTCAGGGACAGCACTACATCTGTCTGCTCGTCGTTGTTTGCTATCGCCCCGCGACACAAATGCCCTTGGGTAGTTCAGGATCCTCAAAAACCATATTCAGTTGGCGTATGAAATAGTGATCATTTCAAAGCCACTTCAAGCATGAAGTCATGCAGGCCAAGTGAAAGTATCTTTGGAAGAGATGAGCGTACTGGTTTATGGATAACTGTTGTCATTGGGCGCGTAAGTCGCGAGGCGGGTCTGACGATGCCATGAACGACAGTTCAAGAAACTGATCGACAACAGAATGCGGACGATTTTGGCAAGATTAGCGGTTCCGACTGATGCCGCCAGCCGACATGCCGGAGACATTCAGCGAACGGGCTGTTTGAGAACCAGACCGGATGAGGCTCGTGCTTCATTCTGTCTCATCCTGTGGTTGGCGTTTCAAGGCATCGAGAGTCTTGCCGTCTTTATCCTTCCACTCGAGCCATCCATTTGCGCTTCGCCCCATCAGGGCAATTGCTGCCCAGCTTGGTGAGCCGAAAGGATGATCTTTTTCGAATATCACTTTCTCTCCATCGGCACGAACAACACCGGTCGCAAGCAACTTATCTCTGAATCGTTCTGCGGCCGTCCCTACGATCGACGGTACGTTTGCCTTGCGCCCAATAGAACCCTTGAGAACCACGAAGCCTTCCGGAGTATATAAACCGCGACCATCAGCACTCGAGCCTTTGCAAAACCAGATTTCCTGTTCAGTCGCAGTCGCCGCTGCTTTGGAGACTTCATCAAAGATCGGAAAACCAAGCGTTGCCAGCAAGACTTGACCAGTCTCAAAGATTTCCAGACAGTCAGCTTCCAGCGGTGCGGGCGTGTGTGGCTTGCTGCCGCTGTTGCCGTTTTGGTCCACATAGCGGCCTGCCTTTCGGGCCGCCTGCAGGCAGGACCATTCCAGAAACATCGCATGAGTCTGAGTCAGACTGTGTGTGCGTGAGATCAGTACCAGCGCACGCTGCCAAAAGTCCTTATCCGGGGCCCTGTTGTGTTGGTTTGCTCCCCAAACTTTGGTCCATGTGATATGAGAGTCTAGAGCCTCAATTCGAGGCGAGAGGACTTTCCCATGAGCAAAAAGCGTAAACGTCATAGCCC